>Ga0272446_1000059_pt1 | contig 133375 bp, 108 predicted proteins | sample YNPCB0061_FD_194587 | JGI IMG/M metagenome (GOLD analysis project Ga0272446, IMG submission 194587) | Hot spring microbial mat communities from Yellowstone National Park, WY, United States - YNP-CB-006-1 | ecosystem: Environmental > Aquatic > Thermal springs > Hot (42-90C) > Sediment | place...
CTATATTCACCTCGGCCAATCGTCGACGACGCTGTCCGGAGGCGAAGCCCAGCGCATCAAGCTGGCCAAGGAACTCAGCCGCCGCCAGACCGGCAGGACGCTCTACGTGCTGGACGAACCCACCACCGGACTCCACTTCGACGACGTCCGCAAACTGCTCGACGTGCTCCGCCGCCTGGTGGACCTGGGCAACACGGTAATCGTCATCGAGCACAACCTGGATGTCATGAGAGCGGCGGACTGGCTGGTGGACCTGGGACCCGACGGCGGCGAGTACGGCGGCCGGATCGTGGCCGTGGGTCCGCCGGAGGCGGTGGCCGCCAATCCCGACAGCTACACCGGGCAAGCGCTCCGCCGCGCGGGCGCCGGCGGCGGAAAGCGCAGGGCGGCGGCCCGAAACGGAAGGAACTCGTGAGCCAATACCCCATTCGCCCGCTCGACCTGAGCGGTTTGAGAACCATCCCGCTGGCGGACCGCGGCGGCAAAGTCCGGGTGCAAGATTTCGCCAGGCCGCATCACCCGGGCGCCGGACTGGTGCACCTGCTCGATTCCCTCCCCCGTATTCTGGCCGCGGACTCGCTGCGGCTGGTCATCGAGGCTCTGCGCCAGGCGAAAGACCGCAAGCGCGCCATCATCTGGGCCATGGGCGGCCACGTCATCAAGTGCGGCCTGGCGCCGGTGCTGATTGACCTGGCCCAGCGTGGGTATGCGACCGCGTTTGCGATGAACGGCTCGGCGGCCATCCATGATTTCGAAATCGCGCTTTGCGGCCAGACCAGCGAGGACGTCGAGGCCGTGCTGCCGGACGGACGCTTCGGCGCGGCGGAAGAGACCGGCCGGCACATGAACGAAGCCATTGCCGAAGGCGCGGAGCACGACCTGGGGATGGGGGAAGCGCTCGGGCTTCGCCTGGAGAGCATCGCCGCGCCGCAGTTCCGGCCCTTCAGCCTGCTGGCCAACGCGTATCGCGCACGCATTCCGGTGACCGTCCATGTGGCCGTCGGCACGGACACGCCGCACACGCATCCCGCCGTGCATCCCGCCGCGCTAGGCAGCGCCACCCACCGCGATTTCCGGCTGTTCTGCTCGCTGGTGGCGGGGCTCAACGAAGGCGGCGTTTATTTGAATACCGGCTCGGCGGTGGTCATGCCGGAGGTGTTTCTGAAAGCCGTTTCGGCGGTGCGCAACCTGGGCCTGCCCTTGCGGAACTTCACCACGGTCAACCTGGATTTTCTCCAGCATTACCGGCCGCGGGTCAATGTCGTCGAGCGGCCGCACGCCGGAGCGGGAGGCCGCGGCATCGCGCTCACCGGCCACCACGAGATTCTCCTGCCGCTGGTGGCCGCCCTGCTGGCCGAGTGTGAGCTGTGATCCCCTCCTGGCCCGCCCCGCCCGAGGCGCCCTTGCGCGAAACCGAGCCTCCTCCCGCATGGGGCTACCGCGACCTCGCCATCCTGGCCGGGTTCGCCCTGCCCTCCCTCATCGCCGGCATGGGCGCCGTCCACCTGGCGGTCCGCCTGCTTGGCTGGCGGGACCTGCCGCGGGCGGCGCAACTGGTTCCGGCGGAGTTGCTCGGTTACGCCATCTTTTTCTGGGCGGTGCGGGCTTATTTCCGCCATCAGTTGCAAGTGGCGCTTCGCCCCGCGCTGCGCTGGGTGGCGGAGGGCTTCTCGCCCAGCCAGGTGATCCTCTACGGCGTCCTGTTGGCGGTGGCGGTGGTGTTGCTGGGCGCGGCCTTGCGCACCCCCGATCTGGAAATGCCGATGAAGCAGTTGCTTGCCGACCGCCTGTCGTTCGCGTTGGTGTTCGCCGCCGGCGTTTCCTTCGGGCCGCTCTTCGAGGAGTGGATCTTCCGCGGCTTGCTCCAGCCGGTATTCGTCCGCTCGTGGGGCGCGACGTTGGGGATTGTTTTTGCCGCGGCGTGCTTTGGCGTGCTGCACCTGCCCCAATACGGCATGTCGTGGCGGCACGGTGTGCTCATCACGCTCGCCGGCGCCGCGTTTGGGACCTGCCGGCATGTATACCAGTCCAGCCTCGCCTCCACGCTGATGCACATTGCGTACAATCTCACTTTGTTTGCGGGTTATCTCGCGCAGAGACAAGGAATCGGAAACTGACCATGGTGGAAACGGTGGAGTGGACGCCCGCGGGCGTCGTGATGATTGACCAGACGCGCTTGCCTCGAGAGGAAGTGTACGTCACCTGCCGGACCTACGAAGAGGTGGCGGAGGCGATCCGGAACATGGTGATCCGGGGCGCGCCCGCGATCGGGGTAGCGGCGGCCATGGGCGTGGCGCTGGGCATGCAACAGGCGCCGGCGGGGGACCTGGACGCCTACTTCGCGCAGGTCTGCGATGCGCTGGCCCGCACCCGGCCCACGGCGGTAAATCTGTTCTGGGCGCTCGACCGGATGAAGCGGCTGTACGCCTCCCTTCGTGAGCGGAGCCTGCCGGAAATCCAGGAGGCCCTGGCCGAGGAGGCGCGGCGCATCAAGCTCGAAGATATCGCCATCAACGAGGCGATCGGCCGCCATGGCGCGGAACTGGTGCCCGACGGCCAAACGGTGCTGACGCACTGCAATGCCGGCGCCCTGGCCACCGCGGGTTTTGGCACGGCGCTGGGCGTCATCCGCGCGGCCGTGGCCGCCGGCAAACGCATCGACGTCTTCGCCGATGAAACCCGGCCGTTCCTGCAAGGCGCCCGGCTGACGGTTTGGGAATTGCAGCAAGACGGCATCCCGGCCACGCTGATCACCGACAATATGGCGGGCCACTTCCTCAAGTCCGGCCGCATCGGCTGCGTGGTGGTCGGCGCGGACCGCATCGCCGCCAACGGCGATGTGGCCAACAAGATCGGCACCTACTCGCTGGCGGTGCTGGCCCGCGAAAACGGCGTGCCGTTCTATGTCGCGGCCCCGGTTTCCACCCTGGATCTGACCCTAGATTCCGGCGCCCGGATTCCCATCGAAGAACGGCCGGCGGCGGAAGTAACCCACGTCTTCGGCGTGCCGGTGGCGCCGGAGGGGATCCGGGTGGAGAATCCCGCGTTCGACGTGACGCCCTGCCGCTACATCACCGCCATCGTCACGGAGCGCGGTGTGGCCCGGCCACCCTATCACGAATCGCTGCGCTGGCTGGCCAGCCAGGATTAAAGCGTTATTTCTCCGGTACGTACCCGGCCTACCAACTGTTCCACCTTGGCGGACAGTTGCCGCGGGGAAAAAGGCTTGGCGAGGAAGTCCACGCGGCCCGGATGTACTTGTTTCAGTGCTTCGCGGTCTGTCGGCAGGCCGCTCCAGTAGAGCACGGGCAGGGCGGGATAGCTGTGTTGCAGCCCGCGGCCGAAGTCCAACCCCTCGGCGCCGCGGAGGGACAGATCGACCACCGCCAACAGGAATCTCCCCTCGGCCTCCCGCAGCGTCTCCCAGGCCTGCTGGGGTGTGGCGCAACTGTCCACCAGAAACCCGAGGCGCCCCAGGAACCGCTGCGCATAGACCCGCAGCGAAGGGTCGTCATCGACCACCAGAATTCGGCCGCCCGTCATGCGCTACCAGAACGCCAAAGGATACTCGCCGGGACTCCAAGCCAGGCCAACCGTCGCCATCATCCAGTCGCGGCGGCCTGGACCGTTGCTCTCCCGCTGAAGGCTTCGCTGCATCCAGGCCAGGTTCGCCGTCAGCGATAACCCGGACAGGAAACGATCCAGGCTATACGCCATACCTCCTGAGCCGGAGTAGCCGCCAAACGGCCTGAGGTCCTGGGTGATCGCTTCCAGACGGTCCCACCCGCCGCCGCCGAAGAAACTCAGTCGGCTGGAGTAGTGGTGCGAGTAGAGCGCGTTCAACGTGGTGATACGGGAAGTGAGAAACACGCCGTTGCCCGGAATCACGCTCCGGTTGGCCGATACCGCCAGCGACCCGCGCCGGAGGCGGCGGGTGACGCGTCCGCCGAGCTGGGGCATATATTGAATGCGGTAGGCTACCTCGCTGACAAAGTCCGTGCCGACCAGATGCCGGACCTCGGGATCTACCGCCGCGCGGGTTAACCCCAAAGACTCGATCCGGGAACCGACCACCTGCGAGGAAAGCTCCCAGTTGCGCCCCACACGCTGGGAAAACACCACTCCCGCCGAGTGCAGGTCCGAGCCTCCGAACGCGCGGGAGAAGCGAAAATTCACAAAGTTGTAAGTCACTCCCACCGTGCTGGACCGGGAGAGGCGGTAGACGACGTCGCCCCGCGCCCGCGCCCCGGCCACCCCGAACAGCGAGGTCGAGCGCCGCCGGTTGAGGAAATAATCGCCGCCCAGGTTCGCCGACCAGCGCGGCGTCAGCCGCACGGTTAGGTCCCCGGAGGAGGTGGCGAAATACAGGCGGTTGTCGAAGAATTCGTTGGTCGGCACAAACGCGAACTGCGGATCCATCTGGAAAAGGCCCATTTGAAACACGGGCCGGGTGGAAGTGCCGCCGATCTGCCGCGCCCGGACCATCACGCGCCGCGTCAACTGGGCGCGGTATTCCAAGTTCAGAGTCTGTTCCGGACCGTTAAAGAACTGGTTGTGGGGGTAATGGATGTATGCGCCGTTGTAGGCGGCCAGGAGCGATTGGGACCGCCATTGCTTGCTGCCCACCACGCCGGCGCGTAACATCGAGCCAAAGCCATCCTGCGGCAGGAAGGGGTCCGGCTGGTCGGCCGACGTCAAGTTACTGGCGTACACGCCCTGCACACTCACGAAAGGCCGCAAACGAATCGTCTGAAACGGCGCCAGAAAACCGCTGCCCTCGCCCCGGCTGAGGACCGCGGGGCCCGTATACGCGCTGCGTTGCGGAGCTTCGTAGTCCTGCGCCCCGGCCAGCGCCGCCGACACCGCAGCCGCGCCCAGGATCCGAATCCATGAACCAGACATATTTGCCCTTGCGTCCGCCCGGGATACCGGGCCGTTCCCGCCGGTACTCGCAGTGTGCCGCACCGGACCCGATGTGTCAAGCTGGAGGCGTGCGGAAAAATGCTTGATCCGGCTCGGAGAATCCACTGAAAGGAGGGTGCTGTATTCGGCATTTCCTCTCCAGGAGACTGCATGATGAAATCCTGTTTGGGACTGATCCTGGCCTTCACGGCCGCCGGCGCGGACTTGCCCGTCCGTACGGTGGTTCTCTACAAACACGGAGTCGGTTACTTCGAACGCGCCGGCGAGCTGGCGCCCGGCGCCTCCGCCCGGCTGGACTTCCGGGCGGCGGAGATGGACGACGTGCTGAAGTCCCTGACCATCTTTGACAAGAGCGGGGGCAAGGTGAGCGGACTGCGTTACGACTCGAGCCTGCCGCTGAAGCAGAAGCTGGCCGAATTCCCTTTCCGCATCGGCGAACGCAAACCCATGGCGGAGTTGCTCGACGAACTGAAGGGCGCGCGGGTGGAGCTCAAGACCGGGGGCGCCCCGGTTGCGGGCGTGATCGTTTCCGGCCGGGTGGTGACGGGCGGCAAGGAGCGTCCTTCCGAACAAGTGACGTTGCTTCTCGATTCCGGAGAGATCCAGACGCTGGACCTCGCCTCTGTGGTCAGTGTGCGGTTTGCCGAGAGCCGGTTGCAGGAGCAGTTCCGCGCCTTCCTGGCCACGCTCGCCGACGCGCGGGCGCAGGACCGCCGCAGCGTCTACATCGACTCCACCGGCAGCCAGTCCCGCTCTCTCGCCGTGCATTATGTGATCCCGGCCGCGGTGTGGAAGTCCAGCTACCGGCTGGTGTTCGATTCCGGCGGGCAGGCGACGCTCGAGGGTTGGGCCATTGTGGACAACACGACCGGCGAGGACTGGTCGAACGTGCGGCTCTCGCTGGTCTCGGGCAGACCGATCAGCTTTCTCAGCCGCCTGTACGAACCGAAGTTCATCACGCGCCAGACGGCGGATTTGCCGGAGGAAACCGCCGCCGCGCCGCCGCTGCATGAAGGCGCGCTGGGCGTGGCCGCGGCCGAAGGGTTGCGCATGGCGAAGGCCGGACGCGTGGCCAGCGCGCCTCCGCCCCCGCCCGCGCCCATGATGGCGTCCTCCCTGCGCGAACGTGACGAGGCGCGGCGGGAATTGCTGGCCATGGAAAGCTCCGTCGCCGCCACCGCTACCGGGCGCGAACTGGGCGACTTGTTCGAATACCGCATGCCCAACCCGGTGAGCGTGCCCCAAAACGCTTCCGCCATGCTTCCGTTCCTCCAGCAGAAGATCGCCGCGCGCAAGCTGCTGATCTATTCGGATGAGTCTTCCCGCCACCCCTACCTTGCGGCGGAACTGGTCAACACGACCGGTAACACCCTGGACGGGGGCCCCCTCACGGTGCTCGACCAGGGCGCCTACGGCGGCGAGGCGTTGTTTGAAACCCTGAAGCAGGGCGACAAGCGTCTAGTCAGCTACGCGGTCGATCTGGGAACCCGCATCACCACGGCGTTCGATTCCCGGGTGGATTCCATCCGCCAGATCTCCTTTCGGCGGGGAATCCTTTCCGTGCGCCGGGCCATAGTCGAGTCCAAGACGTACACCATCCGCAACGTCGACGCCAAGGCTAAGACGCTGCTCATCGAGCATCCGCTCCGTCCGGAGTACAAGCTGCTGGAGGGCAAGCCGGCCGAAAAAACGCCTGCCGCCTATCGTTTCGAAGTGGCGCTGGCCGCCGCGGCCGAGCGGACGTTTCCCGTGGTGGAAGAGCGCGTGACGGAAGAAAGCCACGCCGTCGCGTCGCTGACTCCCGACGTGCTCTTCGAGTTCTCCCAAGGCAAGGGGTTGCCTGCCGCGGCGCGGCAGCAACTGGAACGCCTCGCGGACTGGAAGCGGCAGATCGCGGAGACCGACCGGCAGATTCAGGACACCGAACGGGAGTTGGATACGCTCGCCAACGACCAGAGCCGGCTCCGCCAGAACATCGACAGTCTCAACCGGGTGGCCAACCAGCAACAGCAGGTGCAGACCTATGCGCAACTGCTGGCCAGCCAGGAAACCCGCATCGCCGCACTCCGCGACCGCCGGGCCGAACTCCAGCGCCGCCGCAACCAGTTGGAGGCCGAGCTCAACAAGCTGATGGAAACACTTCAGTTTTGAATCGGATCGGACGGCGGACTTGCCGGGGGCGGTTATAAGGGGACGCGGAGCCGCCCTTCCGGCCCCACCCAATGCGTGCGGGTTTCCGCCTGGCTGGCGGGGGTGTTCACTACCCTCGGCTTGATCAGGATCAGCAGTTCCCGCTCTTCGGCGCTGACTTCGTTGCGGCGTAGCAGCGCACCGAATCCAGGGATCCGGGAAAGGCCGGTCAGGCCGCGAAGACTCCGCGCTTCCTGGACGGACATCATGCCGGCCACTACGCCCCACTCCCCGGTTTTCAGACGCATGGTGGCGGTCGCCTTGCGATTGGAAATGACCGGAATGCCATTCAACGCGCGGCCAGCGAGAACCTTGAACTCGGCTTCCACCTCCATCGCGACCTCCTCGGCGCTGGACGCCCGCGGAGTGATCTTAATGTTCAGTCCAAGATCTTCGAAGGAAACCTGGGGGGGCGGCGTGAAGACCTGTCCGCCTTGGCTGAACTCGGCCGGGCCGAAGAACCCGCCCGTCAACACCGGATACCGGTCCCCGACGTGGAAGGTGGCGGGCGCGCCGTCCGTGGACCGCAGCAGCGCCCGCAGGAGCGAGGCTCCGCGCGAACGGCTGACCGTCGAGATCCACTCGCCGTTGCCGATGAGCACGCCGAACACCGTTGCGCCGCCGCCCATCCGCAGGAAGTATCCCGGACCCGGAACCAGGGCTTTGCCGGCGGCGAATGAATAGACAGAAGATTCGGTGGGCAACGTCAGGCCGACCCGCAGCAGGTCGCTGCGGCTGACTTCCACGAACTCGAGTTCCAGCGCGACTTCCGTTTTGGCGTAAGCCAGATCTTCGAACAGGTCCCGGGCCGCGTAGACCTTGGAAACCGCGCCGCGGATCAGCACCATCCGCCGCAGCGAATCCACGCCGAAGCGCGTGAGGTCCAGCGTCTGCTGGACCGCCCGGGCTACTTCCTGCGCATCCTGAATGGACACCGTGTTGGGGATGGGAACCAGCAAACTGATGTGGGGTTCGAGTTCATTTCGTTTCTGCTGCGTGTCCTTGGCGACCATGAACAGGCGGTCCCCCAGGGGGAAAGCAAATGACGAAGTCAGCGACTGCAAGGCGTAGAGCGCCGTCCGGTAGTCCGCGTCCGCGAGTTCGAAGGAGAGCGTGGCCCCGCCCTCCGGGTAGTCGCCGTCAAAAACCACATCCAGGCCGTAGGCCTTGGCCACTTCCTCGAAGAGCTTCCGGGCGTTTCCCTTGAGACGGAAATCGAGTGCGGCGGACTTCGCCTTCAGTTCCCGGGGTGGAAGAGGTTGGCGCGCTTCGCGCATTTCCACTTCCGTGAGCGGGGCGTCCGCCGCGACCGCCGTGCGGGTGGCGGCCGAACCGCCCGGAGATTGCAGGAACTTGGCCTGCATCGCAGCGCGGCCGCGGATGGCCTGGGCTTTGTCCCAATAATCCGTGCGGTACGGCGCCAAGGCGGCGGCGCGGTGGTACAGAACGTACGCCTCGGCGGAGCGGCCTTTGTTTTCCGCCCGCACCGCCTCTTTATAGAGTTTTCCGGCTACCTTGGCGTCCCCGGCGAGTGCCGGCGCCGCCCATGTCGCCGCTCCGAGAATCCAGACCCATGCGCGCATTGAGCGTGTTCAATAAAAGCCGCGGCGCGTTCCGCAACCCCGCATCGGACTGACGGTTCATCCGTTGCGCGCGTGCATAAACTTTCCCAACGGTTCCGCCGATGAAAGACTCATCAGGGGCTACTGCCCCCGGAGATTGCCTGTGCCCGTAACCGCCGAGTTGCGTCCCGCCTTTGCCCCTCCAGTTCCGGAACGTATTGAGGACATTGGCATCAGCCAGAACCTCTTGGTCGACCTCCTGGCCCGGCGTCTCTCCCTGGACGGCACCAATAATCTGACCGGCCTCTCCCAAAGCCTGAAATTGTCCCTCGGGGTAATCGACTATCTGTTCCGCACCATGCGGCAGCAGCAGTTGATCGAGGTTAAGGGCATGATTGGCAACGACTACTGGGTTTCGCTCTCCGGCGCCGGGCGGGCCCTGGCCACCGAGAGGTTCGGCCTTTGCCACTATGCCGGTCCCGCCCCCGTCTCCTTGAAGGAATACCACGCTGCCGTGAAAGCTCAGGCCGCCGAGGTGGATATCAACCGCCGCGTCCTGCGGAACGCGCTGTCTGATCTGGTGGTTACCGACGAGCTGTTGGATCAGCTGGGCCCGGCCGTCATTTCGCAGACGTCCATCTTCCTCTACGGTCCCACCGGCAACGGAAAGACCAGTCTCGCCGAACGGTTGCTCCGCGTATATCACGACGCCATCCTCATGCCGTACGCCGTCGAAGTAGATAACCAGATCATTGCGTTGTATGACCCGGTCGTCCACCACCGGATTGAAACACAGGATTCCGAGATCGACCCGCGGTGGGTGCTGTGCCGGCGTCCCTGCATTCTGGTGGGCGGCGAACTGGTGCCGGGCATGGTCGAGTTGAGGCTGGACGAATCGTCCGGTATCTACTCGGCGCCGCTTCAGATGAAGGCCAACAATGGCATCTTCATCATCGACGATTTTGGACGGCAGTTGATCTCGCCGCGCGACCTGTTGAACCGCTGGATCGTACCCCTCGACCGGCGTGTGGATTACCTGTCGCTGCGCTATGGCGTGAAATTTCAGATTCCGTTCGAGGTCATGGTGGTCTTCGCGACCAACCTCGATCCCAACGACCTTGCCGACGAAGCCTTCCTCCGCCGCATCCATAACAAGATCTACATCGAGCCAGTGCACGAGAACACCTTCGACGAAATTCTCCGGCGCGTGGCGACCGCCCGGAATATCCCCGTTCCTCCGACGGCGGGAAAGGACTTGCGCGAGCTCTGCCTCCGGGATGGACGCACAGAACTGCGCGCCTGTTATCCGGTGGACATCTGCAACATCTTGCTGTCGATCAGCCGGTACGAGAAGAAACCCCTGCAACTGAGCCGGGAGAATCTCGAACGCGCGGTGAACCTGTATTTCGCGCGGGCGTAGGCGGGGGAGGGAAATCGGGAACCACCGGTGGCGCTGCCCGGGCGCCAGGGGCCGCGGAAAATTTCGTTTACGATTCCAATGGATACCCGATAAGAATAGTGTAGAGAGACATAACGTATAGTGGCCTCAGTGCTGATTGTCGACGACGACCGCCAAGTACTGGATCTGCTCGCCAATTTTCTGACCAAGTCCGGTTACCGCGTACGGCTGGCGCACGATGGTTATCAGGCACTCGATTGCATGAGACAGGAACGAGCGGACTTGTGCCTGACCGATTTGGTCATGCCGGAGCGCGAGGGCGTCGAGACGATTCAGGAAATCCGGAGGGAGTTCCCCGCTACCAAGATCATTGCGATGTCGGGTGCGGCGGGCGGCAGTTACCTCCGGGTGGCGGAATTGTTGGGCGCTCACGCCATCCTCCCCAAACCCTTCGAGTTGCAACGCCTGCTGGATACGATCCGGTCATTGCTCGGCGAACCCGCGCAGAATCCTTGAGAGTTCCCACGCGCTTCCGCTACTTAAGCAGTGCATGGCACGGAAGCTCGATACGGACACCCGCTTCGCCATCAACCAAAGCGTGCGCCTCGCGGTGCTGGGTGAGTCTCCGGTTTCGCTTCTGGGCCAGATCCGGTATCTGGGCGCCGCCAGCGCGGAGCTGGCGCTGGACCGTCCCGCCGAGCCCGGCGTCATTTGCAAAATCCGGTGGAACCGCGCTGTCCTGTTCGGTGAAGTCATTTCCTGTCAGTGGCATCGGGGCGACTACCACGTTGAAGTCCGGCTGTGGCACGTGATCTTCGAAGCGCCACAGGCCGCAGAAGGCTGGAAAAATCTGTTTGGGGAACCCGTATCGCAGCGGGAAGGGCCCCGCTGAGGGGCCAAAGATCTGGTGGCGGCGCGCGGACTCGAACCGCGGACCTAGGGATTATGAGACCCTCGCTCTACCGACTGAGCTACACCGCCCCGCCCTAAGAGCCAGTCTAACAGACGCTTCGCAGTTGGGGGAAGAGCGTGAACGCGGACTCCCGGTCCTGCCCTCCCGGCCGGCGCGGCCCCTGCACGATCCACCGGGTCGAGATGCCGCTCAACGGGGAGCGCCGGGCCTGACCGTCTGAGCGAATCCGTACAACGTGCTCCGCGTTCGTATGAACAGCCGCTCCCCGCTGATCGCCGGCGTCGCGTACGTTTCTTCTCCCAGGTCATTGACCGCCAACACCTCCCACTGTGGCGACGCCTTGAGGACCGATACTTTGCCCTCTTCGCTCACCAGGAAGACCTTGCCATCGGCCGCTACGGGAGAGGCGTAGTATGAGCCCGGCGCCTTTTCACTGCGGCCTTGTTTGAGCAGCGCGCCGGTCGCCGGGTCGAGCGAGGTCACGATCCCGCCCGATTTCACCATGTAGAAGATGCCGTCATAGAGCACGGGCGCCGGCACGTAGGGGAGATTGCGCTTAAAGCGCCACCGGACCGACGACGGTTCCCGGCGGCCCTGGCCGTCCAGGGAAATCGAAGTCGCGCCGTATTCGCCGACGCCGATATTCCGCGCGGCATCCCACTCGCGGGCGTCGAGGAATCCGTCGTGGTCCGCGTCTACCCAGCCGAAGTGCTCAAACCAGTCTTTTTCGTCTTTGCTCTCTTCCACGGACAGGCGGCTGTCGCCGTCTTTATCGAGTTTGGCGGTGACCGACGCGAAGGAGGGCATCCACGGTTGCTCGACGCCGAACGCCGTGACGATCACCGCATCGCCGTACACCACCGGCGAGCCCATGGAGCCGACCGAGGGTAGCGGCATCCACCACCGCGGTTCGCCCGTGGAGAGGAAGTAGGAGTCGACGCGCGTCGAGCCGACCGTGATGATCTGGTCCGCGTGTACGATCGGCGTCGCCCATCCCTCCGCGTGTTCACGCCGCCCGGTGCGCCAGCGCTGGCGTCCGGTCTTCTTGTCGAGAGCCAGAAGGTAGGACCCTCCGGCTTGATCGCAGAGCAGCAGCAGGTGGCCGCCGGAAACCACCGGCGAGGAAGCCATGCCGTAAAAGTTTTCGAACGGGCCAAGCGGATGCCGCCAGCGCTCCTGGCCGTCCAGACTGTACGCGACCAGCCCGAAATCGGGGAAGAAAACGTACACTTGGGCCTCGTCCGCGACGGGCGTCGCCGAGGCGGGATCGTTGGCCTTGTAAATCTTGTGAGCGCGGGTGCGTCTTACCTCACGGCGCCAGAGCGGTTTGCCGCTGGCGGCGTCGAAGGCCAAGGTAAGGAGCGTCTCGCCTTCGCTGGCGGTGACAAACACCCGCCCGCTCGCGACGACCGGCGACGACTGGCCGAACGGCACCGCTGCTTTCCAGGCCATGTTGCGTTCCGGCCCGAACTCGACCGGCAGATCCCGGCCCTCCCCCACGCCGGAACCGTTGGGTCCCCGGAACCGCGGCCAGTCGGCAGCGCAAAGCGCGAGGGTGAAGGACAGCAAGAGAAGGCGCATGGTCCCCCGATCATACCTTGGATTGGTTGCGGTTGGACCGGATCCGGCGCCCGGTTCACCGGTCGCGGCTACTCCTCAGGAAACGGGACGCTGCGGCCGCGCCACCCGCGGGCCGCCTCACCCCAATTCCACCGTGTCCCCCCGCCAGACAACCGATTCCGGCGGTTGCGCGGCAGGCAGGAGGAACGCGCAGTAGTCCACTTCCAACTTGCTCTTGGCTTCCACCCAGCGGTAGCAGGGGACGCCAAACATGCGGCCGCGCTCAATCATGGCGCGCCGGGTCTCGGGAAACGGCGAGACGCCGAACTCCATGCCGCGCGTCAACTCGCGTCCGTTCCAGGGGGACTGCCGCCGGCTGCCGTTTTCCTCCCAGATGCCCATCCAGGGGAAGTCGCTTTGGCGCCACACATACCCCACCGCCAGTTTGGACGCGGGCGACCAGGCGGCAAACCACGCCTGTTCGCGCTCGGGATCCATCAGGTGCGCGGTGTATCCACCGGACGCGGGTTCGCGGGTGTAGACGCGTAGGTCCTCGAGGCCGCCGTCGCGCCGCGGGGCCAGGGGCCAGTCGAACTCCGCGTTCTCTCGCATCCAGGTCACGCCGCCGGTGAAGTCCTGCTCCATGGTTTTCGACCGGGTGGCCGTCGACCGGAACTGCGTCTCGCCCTTGACCAAAAAGGGCGCTCCCAGCGTGACGTGCTGCGTCCACGCAATGGGGCGGTCGGTCGGTGCGATATTCTCCACCGTTTCGTGAATCAGCAGCACCCGTCCTGCCAGGCGCAGGCGGCGGACGAAGTGCAACTGCGCGGCGGGCAGCATCACCGAGCAAAACAATTCGCTCTCCGACCCGTGCATCGAATACGCCGCCACCGAGGACTCGCCGTGCGCGGTCAGTCCGGCGGCGGTCTCGGCGTCCGATCCCGGCCCGAACACGTCCAGGCAAAGGTTGTGGCCCATGATCCCGGCCAGCAGTTTCCCGTCGCTGGCGCCGCCGTACATCGCATGTCTGACCCGGTCGTAGGCCGAGGGTTCGATGGTCGGCCAGTGTGGAATCCAGAGCGGATTCACCTGCGAAGCTCTGTCCAGAATCTCGGCCAGGTGGCCGCCTTCCACCAGCAGGGTGACGCGCAGTTGATCGTTTTCCAGCCGCCGGGCGCGCCGGCCGTGAAAGCTCTCGTATGCCATACGCGGCCATTGTAAGCCTCCGATACACTGGAGTCACACGTTATGAAAACGCTGCTCATGAGCTTGGCGGCTGTTTCGTTCGCGCTGGCCGCCGATCCTGTGATCTTCTACGTTTCGCCCGCCGGCAACGACGCCTGGAGCGGCAGGCTGGCCGACGCGGCCCGCAATAAGAAAGACGGCCCGTTCGCGACGCTGGAGCGCGCCCGCGACGCGATTCGCGCGCTGCGGCAGTCCGGCCAACTCCCGCCGGGCGGCGTTCGCGTGCTGCTGCGCGGGGGCGACCACGTGCGCCGGGCGGCTTTCACCCTCACCGCCGAGGATAGCGGCACGCCCGCGGCGCCCATCGAGTACCGCGCGTATCCGAACGAAAAACCCCGCCTGCTCGGCGGCGCGAAGCTGGCCAACTGGTCCGGCGTCGGCGACCCGAATGTGTACCTGCGCCTCAGCCTGGCCGCCCGGCGGGCGGTCCGTCAGGCCGACCTGCGGCGGGCCGGCCTGACCGAGGCCGGACGTTTCGTCTCCCGCGGTTTCAGCCGCCCGGTGGTCCCGGCGCACACCGAACTCTTCTTTCAGGGTAAGCGCCAGACCGTGGCGCGCTGGCCCGACACCGGCTTCACCAAGATCACCGGCATGGGCGACCTGGACCCCAAGGACGATCAGCACGGCCGCAACATCGGCGCGCTGGAAAAAGGGTTCTACTACGAGGGCGACCGTCCCCGGCGCTGGGCGGAAACCTCGAATATCTGGGTGCACGGCTACTGGGCTTGGGATTGGGCGAATTCCTACGAGGAGGTCGCTTCGCTTGACCCCGCCGAGCGCCTGGTGAAAACCAAGCCGCCGCACGGCTTGTACGGCATCCGGCCCGGCCAGCGGTTCTATTTTCTGAATGTTCTCGAAGAACTCGACCAGCCCGGCGAGTATTACGTCGACCCGCAGCGGCTGCGGATTTATTTCTGGCCGCCCGCGGACCTGAAATCGAACGAGGCGCTTGTTTCTATCCTGGACCAGCCGTTTCTCTCCTTTCGCGGCGCCTCGCACGTCACCGTGGCCGGGCTGACGCTGGAAGCGGGCCGCGCCTCCGGCATCGAGATCGAGGGGGGCGAGCAAGTGCGCATTCTCGGCTGCACGCTGCGCAACCTCGGCAATGTGGGCGTGTCGGTGAAGGACGGGCAGCGGCATTTCGTCGGCTCCAACGACATTTTTCAGACCGGCGACGCGGGCATCCTGCTGGAGGGCGGCGACCGGAAAACCTTGACGCCCGCCGGCCACGAAGCGCGCAACAATCACATTCACCACTACGCCGAATGGTCGCGGACCTATCAGCCCGGCATCCAGATGCGCGGCGTCGGCCAGATCGCGCGGCACAACCACATCCACGACAGTCCGCACACCGGCATCCTGATCAATGGCAACGAACACCTGATCGAGTTCAACGAAATCGATCACGTTTGCCTGGAATCGGCCGACGCGGGCGCCTTCTACATCGGCCGCGACTGGACCGAGCGCGGCAACCGCGTGCGGCATAATTACTTTCACCACGTCGGCGTCGGCGAGGGCGGCAAGCTGCCCATCGGCAACATGGCGGTTTATCTCGATGACTGTGCGAGTGGCGTGGAAGTGTTCGGCAACCTCTTTTACCTGTGCCAGCGCGCGACTTTTGTTGGCGGCGGACGGGACAACATCGTCGAAAACAACGTTTACGTGGACTGCGACCCGGCGGTGGACATCGACGCGCGCGGCACCGATCCGCGGCCGGTGTGGAAGAACATGGTCTACAAGACGATGAAAGAACGCCTGGAGGCGATGAACCACCACGCGCCGCCGTACCGCGACCGCTATCCGCTGCTGCAAACCATCGACAGGTGGCTGGCCGGCGACGCGGGCGTCCCGCCGGAGGGGACCCGCGTCCGCCGTAACGTGGTGAACGGCAAGGGCGCCGCCGACGGAACGTGGCTGCGGTTGCGCACACGCGGCTGGGAGAAATTGCTGGACATCGGCGATAACCTGGTAGCCGAGGACAGGCACTTTTTCGACCGCGCCGCGGGAGATTTTCGTCTGAAACCCGATTTCGCTGGTTTTCTGCGCGGATTTCAGGCTCTGCCGTTGGAAAAAATCGGCCTGGAGAGCGACGAATTTCGCAAGACTGCCCGGTAAGCATGCCGGGCGCGGGCCGCTACGGCGCGGCGGCAGGCTGGAGGCACTCGACCAGCCGCAACAAGGCCACTATGCCCGGATCGTCGCGGCCGATGCCCTTGTCGCCAAAGATCCGGGCCCGCCCCTGGCGCGGGCGGGCGTCGCGCAGGCGGTCGCAAGCTTGGGCGATGGCGGCGCGGGCGGCGGCCAGCAACGCCTCGGGCGTGTCCAGGCCCGCGGTCGCCGTCCGCGCCGCCTCCACCGCATCCAGCACCGTCTTGTCGCCGAGTTGCCCGTGGCCGCGCTGCATCATGGCCCGCAGCGCGGCGTCCAGCAGCGTGGAAATCTCGGACCAGGGCACGGCCTCCCGGCCTTTGGTCAGCCTGGCGGCCGCCATGAGCCCGGTCGCCAGCAACGTGCCATAGGTGGACGCCGAGACGCTGGTGAACGCCTGCGCGCAACGCAGGAGCGCGAGGCCTACATCCGCGGGGAGTTGCGGTGCGGCCTCCTCCAGGCGGCCGGCCGCCCGGACCAGATTCGCTCCCAGGTCCCCGTCGCCTAAATCTCCGTCCAGCGCGTTGAGTTCATCGGCGCAGCGCGGCATGCACTCCGCCCACCGGCCGATGGCGAAGCGGAGGGATTCAGTCGTCAACATCGTTTCAGATCCGGAGAAAGGGGCAGTCGCAGGGGGCCAGCAGCAGGGACTCCAATTCTTCGTCGAGCTTGAAGAGAGTCACCGACATCCCGGTCATTTCCATGGAGGTGGCGAAGCGGCCCACCAGCGGCTGGACGATGGTGACACCCAGTCCGGCGAGGCGCCGCGCGACGTAACGGTAGGTGATGTAGAGCTCTTCGAGGGGCGTCGCGCCCAGGCTGTTGCACAGCACCGATACCCGGTCGCCCGCAGCCAGGGGCCGGTCGGTGAGCAGCATTTGCAGCATTTGCTCGGCGATCTCGTCGGCGGTGCGCAGCGGCCCGCGGCGCACGCCCGGCTCGCCGTGGATGCCCATGCCGATTTCCATCTCGTCCTCGCCGAGGGTGAACGTCGGCCGGCCCGCCGCGGGCACGATGCACGGCGTCAGCGCGACGCCCACCGTGCGGCAGGCGTCCACCGCCCGCTGCGCCGTGGCCGTGACGGCATCCAGGTCCGCGCCGGTGTCCGCTTTTGCGCCCGCGATCTTGTAGCAGTAAACCAGGCCGGCGATTCCCCGCCGCTTGTGGCGCTCGTCCGGACCGGCGCTGGCGACATCGTCGGTCACGCGCACCGTGGTGGTGCGGATGTCCTCGAGTTCCACCATCTCTCCGGCCATGTCGAAATTCATGTTGTCGCCGCCGTAGTTGCCGTACAAACGCAGCACGCCCGCCCCGCCGTGGGCGGCGCGAATCGCGTCGGCCATCAGGTCAACGCCCGGCGACGAAAACACTTCGCCGATGGCGCAGGCGTCCGCCAGCCCCGGCCCCAGGTAGCCGGTGAAGACCGGCAGGTGGCCGGAGCCGCCCCCGGTGGCGATGCCCACTTTGCCGGCGATCGGAGCGTCCGGCCGCACCAGGACCCGGCCCTCCGCTCCGGTCCGCCGGAAGTACTGCGGATGCGCGGCGCACAGCCCTTCCAGCGTCTCGGCGACATAGTTCCGCGGTTCGTTCAGGATTTTCTTCATCATGGCGTTGCCCCAACGAGAACCGCAGGATAACGCGGCGCGACGCCAGTGTAAATGAACCGCTAACCGTATCGCAGGTTTTCCGCAGGTGAGGCCGGGCGGCGGCGCTCGCCGCCCGCCACGGGCGGGAGTACGGTGTCGGAAGGGGTTCGCGATCCGCACCTTGCGCCAGGCGAGAGAACTGGCGCCCGGACGCCGCATCGGCAGCACGGAGCGTGCGTCATCCCGCGTGGTGCGTCCAACCTGGTGGGCGCGGTGAGCAGTGCGGACCCGCTATTGGTCCTGCTTGAGAGCTTCTACCACCGCTTCGGCGCCGCCCGTGGCCAAAAGGTTCCGCAGCCGGGCATGAGCTTGCTTCCAGCCATGAAACGTCCCCCGCAGCCATAAGGACTGGCCTCCGCGGTCCGCTCCCCATCCCGATCCGTCGGCGAATAGCACGTAGTCCACGGTCACCTTCGCCGAGCCTCCCTTGATTGGGACGCCTCGTTGCTGATCGCGGCTTTCCTGCGGGCGCAGGCGGTCCTGCGGCGGGTTGGCGGATACCCAAAGCTCATTCCGGCTGAAAACACACCGTTCGGGGCCGCCGCATTCCACGCGCAGCGAGTACCCAACCACGTCCGCCGCGGAAACGTTCGTCACTTTCCAGACCAGGGTTTGACCGTCCAGCGGCCCCGTCAACCGCCATTCCAAACGGAGCGGGCCGCTTTCCGCCTCCTGTGCATAGCCCAGCACGGCGCCGGTACACAGATTCAGCACCACAACACCCCAGCTAACAAAAAGTTTCTGGAGATCCGGAATCATAACCTCTCCTTCTCTACCAAGAGTAACTTCTGCTTTACCTGGGGCAGCACTACTGCTCGTAAATGAAAGAACCGATGCAGTCTTGGAACAGGCAAGAATAACTGCCGCTTCCACATTGAGAGTTCGTGAAGCATCCGCCCGAAGGATTGTTCACGCAGTTCTCAGGATGGTTGCAGCAGGAGAACAACCCGCCGCTACCGCCGCATTGATAGGTTATCCGGACACCCTGGACCCAGGGTGGAAGGCAAACTGACGTATTGCAGTAATCGCCAGTTGCAGGCGCCGCGAGGAGAACCAGGAAAGCGGCTCCCCTCAACCAACCGGGAATCTCCATGTTCGGCTCCTAGGCGAGTATTAACACAGGTCTTTATTTTTTCAAGCACAATCGTAGCGCCCAACCTTTATCCAATTCCTCCGCAGGGAAGTGCTGCCGGACGGAAATGTATGACAATACGGCAGTTACGGCGCTTTTCTACTGCGCCGGCGCGCCCGCGCGGGCTTCCTGTTCCAACAGGCGCTGCGCCGCCGGGGGCGCCACGCGCCAGTTGCCGTCCGCCCGGCTGGTGAACCGCCTTCGCTCGCTGAAATAATCGATCATTAACTGCCGGATATCCTGATGCGACCGCCACAGAATTTTCGCGCCGCGGAACATCTGGTAGCCGCCGCTGCCGCCGGCCCGGTAGTTGTTCACGGCCAGGCGCAGCGGGGCGTCCATGGCAAGGGGTTTGCCCTTGTGGCGCAGGTTGCGGATGCGCTGGCCTTCCGGCTGCGTGAGGTCGATCTCGTAGTCAACGCCCTGCGCCGTCTCGTAGTTGTAGCCGATGATCTTGCGGTTGATCAACGGCCCCTGCGAGCACGCCCGGTCGGGACAGGACAGGTAAAACCGCGCCGAATGCTCGAGGGCGTCCTTGACCATCTGTCCCGTACCCTCGATCGCGTAGAGCTCGTTCTCGTACAAGTACAACGCCGCGATCTCCCGCACGGTGATGGGGCCGGGCGGAATCCGCACGCGCGGGTTAAACAGCGCCGCGAACGAGACGTCGGCCCGCGCATAGTGGAGTTGCACCTCGTGGATCGCGTCGACCAGCGGGTTGTCCCGCACCCGGCCGGCCGAAGCATCGAGCGCCACGGGCGTCTCGGCGACCACGGTGCTCAGATACCGCTCGGCCATTTCGTGATACGGCCTGGCGATTGCCAGCACCTCGGGGTCCGCGGGGGTGTCCGCCGTCACCGGCATCGTCGTGGCGCGCTTGGCCACTACCCGCCAGCCATGCTCGGCCTTTTCCATGGTCAGATCCACCCGCCCCAGCGACATGCCCCACTGCCGCGGCTGATTCAGCACGACGCCGTTCACCAAGGCTTCCGGGAGTTCCCGATGCGTGTGTCCGAAAATGATGGCGTCGATCCCCGGTACGTGGGCGAGGTCATACACCGCGTTCTCGCCGGGCGGACCGGGGAAGAGCTCTCCGGTTTTCAGGTCGCGGTCCAACCCGGAATGCGCGGCGACGACCACCGCGTCGTACTCCTGGTGCTTGAGTTCGGCCAGCGTTTCTTCCACCGCCTTGGGAATCGGGAGAAACTCGTAGCCGGCGTAGTTTTCCGGCTTCTCCCAGACCGGGATCCCCGGGGTGGTGACGCCGATGATGGCGACCCGGACCGGCCCCGCGCGCACAATGGTGTAACGCAGATACTCCTTGCCGCCAGCCGTGTTGGCGGACAGCCAGGGGAAGCGCGCATCGCGCCGGGCCTGCTGGAGGTTTTTCAAGCCGAAGTTGTACTCGTGGTTCCCGACTGCCATCGCCTGGAACCGCAGATGGTTCATCACCGCCATCATCGGGTCGGCGGCGGGGGGGCCGCCAGGCCAAGCGAGCCCCAGCGGCGCCGCTCCCGTGCGGACGTACGTCTGATAAACGTACTCGAGCGGCGTGCCCTGAATCGTGTCGCCGCAATCAATCAGGACCGTGTTGGGGTTCTCCTCGCGGACCTGCTTGATGAGGGTCGCGAGTTTCGCCAGACCGCGCGCCGCTGGCTTGGCCAAATAATAATCCCAGGGGTAAATATTGCCGTGGAGATCCGTGGTCGCCAGCAGGGTAACTTGCACCTGCCGGGCGGCGAGCAGCGGCGTCAGCGAGGCGGCGAGCGCCAGAATCCAGCGGAGCAGCATGCAATCTTTCAGTATAATCGGCGCATGCAGAGCCTCCGCGCGGCAGCACTGCTGGTGGGGTTCACCGCAGCCGCGTACGCGCAAGCGCGGCGCATCGAAGCCTGTGAGATTTTTCCCCCCGACAACGTCTGGAACAACCCGGCAGACGCATTACCGCTCGACCCCCGTTCCGCCGACTATCTCGCGGCCATCGGCGCGGGCGCGCCGCTCGCCGCCAACTTCGGCTCCGGACGCGTGAATGGCGTTCCCGTGGGCGTTCCGTTCACCGTGGTTCCGCGGGACGCGCCCAAGTTGCCGGTGCAGTTTGAAAGTCTGGAAGCCGACCCCGGAGGGTACGCCATTCCGCTGAACGCTCCGATCGAGGGCGGCGCTGCCGGCACGGGCCGAAGACTGGTGCTGGCGCTCGAAAACGAGAACTGCCTGCTGTACGAACTGCGGGGCGCATCCACCGGGCCTGGCGGGTGGCGGGCCGCCTCGGGCGCGATTTTTGACCTAAAGCAGAACTCCCTGCGGGCGCGTGGGCGTCCGTCGGCCGATCCCGCCGGCCTGCCGGTGCTGCCGGGGCTGGTGCGTTACGACGAAGTGGCGGCCGGCGCCATCCGCCACCCCTTGCGTTTCTCCGCACCGGCAAGCCGGGATGCCTATGTCTGGCCCGCGCGGAGCGCGCCGCCCGGTTCCTCCGCGGCGAACCTACCACCCATGGGGCAGCGGTTCCGCCTGCGGCCGGACTTCGATCTCTCCGGTTTTCCGCCGCAGGCCCAAGTGATCCTGCGGGCGTTGAAGCGCTACGGCATGATCCTGGCCGACCAAGGCCCGGCCTGGCAACTGGACGGCGTTCCGGACGACCGCTGGGATAACCAGGCGCTGGCCGCGCTCAGCCGGGTGCGCGGGTCCGATTTCCAGGCAGTCGACGTGGCAAGCCTGATCCGGGATCCCGAAGCGTCCTACGTGCGGCCGGAAACCCGTGTGGCCAATGTGACCAACGCCGCCAGCTATCGTCCCGGCTACCTCTCGCCTGGCATGATCGGTTCCATTTTCGGCGCGCAACTGGCGAACGAGCCCACCGAAACGCGCGTTTTGTTCAACAATGAGACGGTACGCGCGGTGGTGCTGGCGGCCCGGCCGGACCAGATCAATTTCATCGTTCCTTATGCCATGGCGGGCGAGGCGAGCGCCCAACTGGAAGTCCGCTACCAGAACCGGCGCACGTTCCTTGGCCTGGTAAACATCGCGCCCGCGGCGCCGGGCATCTTCACCCTGGACGTCTCGGGTGCGGGCCAGGGCGCGATCCTGAACCAGGACTTCACGGTGAACGGCGCACAGAACCCGGCGGCCCGCGGTTCGATAGTGCAGATCTTCGCTACGGGGGAAGGGCAGACCGATCCCCCTGGGCGCGACGGGATCACGCTGACCGCGCCCGCGCCGGCGCCCCGCCTGCCGGTGCGCGTGGTCATCGGTGGCATCGAGGCCACGGTGGAATACGCCGGGGGCGCTCCGGGACTGGTGGCGGGCGCGTTCCAGGTGAACGCCCGCGTCCCCGCCGCCCTCTCTCCCGGCGTGCATCCCGTCGTCCTTTATGTTGGCGGCTGGCCAAGCCAGGAGGGCGTGACGTTGACTGTCCGTTGACCGCCCCAGCAGCCATCTGTTCGCGGCGAGTCCTGCGAGGCCATAATAAGAAGGGTTTTCATGCACGATCTGAAGCGGGATGCCATCGCGCGCGCGCCTTTGTTCGCCGGTCTCAGCGAGGACGAAGCGGGGCGTCTGAGCGAAGCCTTGGAGGAGCGGATCTTTCCGGCGGGCGCGGTGCTATTTGAAGAAGGCGAAGCTTCCCAGGGTTTGTTCCTGATCGCCTCCGGCGCGGTGCGCATTTACCGCCGCGCCAAGGACGGAACCGAAGCTACGCTGGCGGTGGAAGCGGCGCCGGCGACCATCGCCGAACTGCCTCTGTTCGACGACGGGCCGTACCCGGCGTCGGTTTCCGCAGTGGAACCGGTGACGGCGTACTTTATCGGCAAGCACGATTTCCGCGGCTTCTGCCGCCGCCACCCGGAGGTCGCGCTGAAAGTGCTGGCTTCGGTCGGCCGGCGGTTGCGCAATCTGCTGGAGATGTTCGAAGGCATCACGATCGAAAGCGTCACCCAACGCCTGGCGCGGCGGCTGCTCGATGAGAGCCGCAAAGCGGGCGGCGGTCCGTTTGAACTGCCGGGTTCGCTCGAGGAGTTCGCCGAGGCGCTCCATGCCGTGCGCGAGGTAGTGTTCCGCAATCTGGCTCGTTACCAGGAGCACGGTCTGATCCACATGGAAGGCCGCGGCGTGCGCATTTTGCGCCCGGACGCACTCGAGCGCGTGGCGGCGGGCGAGCCATTGCAGCCGGTGGGCAACTGAGTTTCGCCTGCATCTGGAAGGTGGCGCCAGGTGGGAGCGGAGCACTGGAAGTCTCGCAACCGGAGATCGCGGCCCCGGGCGCGTTACACTCGTGGCTATGCACCGGTATCTGCTGCATAACGACGAGATCCGCCCGGTTTCCGAGGCGGTGTTCACGGCGGGTCAGGTCGGTTTGCTCTCCGGTTGGGGCGTGTTCAGCACCATCAAGGTGGTGGAAGGCGTACCGTTCGCCTGGGAACGGCATTGGGCGCGGATGTGCCGCGACGCCCGCCTGATGCATGTGCCGATGCCGGAAGACGGGGAAGAGGTCCGGCGGAAGGTGCTTCGCCTGCTCGAGGCCAACCAGGCGCCGGACGCCACGCTGCGCCTGGTGGTGGTGCGCAACGGCGGCGGCGTGTGGGAAGACCCCTCCGTGGGCCGTCCTTGGGACGTGATCGCCCTCACCACCGGCCTGAAGCAGTGGGGGGGAGGCGTGCGGCTGGACTGGGCGCCGCAAGGCCGCCACGCGGCGTCCGTCTTCCGCGGAGTCAAGGTCATCTCCTGGTGCCAAAACCTCACCTATCTGGAGCAAGCCCAGCAACGCGGGTTTGACGAAGTCGTCCTGCTCAACGAACGCGGCGAGGTTTCCGAGTGCACCTCCGCCAATCTCTTCGTGGCCGAAGGCCGCCAGGTGTGGACCCCGCCGCTCGATTCCGGATGCCTGCCCGGCGTCACCCGCGACCTGCTGCTTGAAGAGATCCGCGCCGACGGCTATGAGGTCGGCGAGAAGACCCTGTACCCGCAGGATCTCGAAAGCGCCAGCGAAGTCTTCATCACGTCGACCACGAGGGATTTGCTGCCCGTGGTGCAACTCGGCACGCTGGCGCGCGAAAACCACGGCGGCGCCCGGGAAGCGTTGAACGCCGCGTTCTCCCGGTACATCGACGAGTATGTGGCGGCGCGCCGCGCGCCGGCGGCCTCGCGGTAGACGCCCGGCGGCGGATGCTATGCTGGCGGGCGGAGCCACCAAACCGATGAAATCGGCCAAGCGTATCCTGCGCGCCGGAGCGCTTCTCCTGCTGGCGGCGGTTCTCCCGGCGGCCGGGCCCCTCAAGCATGTGATTGTGCATCGCGAGGCAGGGCGCTTCGGCGGATGGCCGGCCAATCACGGCGCCTGGTCCTGGGGCAACGAGATCCTGGTTGGTTTTGAAATCGGCTACTTTAAGGCGAACGAGCGCGGGCATGCCATCGACCGGTCCAAACCCGCGGAGCACGTTTTGGCCCGCTCACTTAACGGCGGCGAGACCTGGACGATCGAGCGCCCGGAGGGACTGCGGCCGCCCCCGGGAGCCGTGGTGGCGGATGTGCTCACCAGCGGCGGCGGGCGGCCGCTCCGCGACTGCCCCGGCGGCATCGATTTCACCCGCCCCGGCTTCGCCTTCACCGCCCGCATGACCGGCATCCACGATGGCGTGTCGCGTTTCTATTACTCGTACGACAAGGGAAAGTCGTGGGACGGCCCCTTCCGCCTCCCCGATTTCGGCCAACCGGGCACGGCCGCGCGTACGGATTATCTGGTGAATGGAAAAAACGATCTGTTTTTATTCCTCACCGCCGCAAAATCCAACCGGAAAGAAGGACGGGTCATCCTAGTGCGTACCCAGGATGGCGGAAAAACCTGGAAGCTGGTTTCCTATATCGGGCCGGAGCCGGAAGGGGACGACTATGCCATCATGCCCTCCTCCGTGCGGTTGTCTCCGCGGCGGATCCTCACCACGATCCGCCACCGGAAGTATATCGCCGCGTGGCTGTCGGAGGACAACGGCGAGACATGGCGGTTCCTCAACCAGCCCGCGCCGCAAACGGGCGGCAATCCCCCTAGCCTGGTCAAACTCCAAGATGGCAGGCTGGCGCTAACCTATGGCTACCGGCTGCCGCCCTATGGCATCCGCGCCCGCCTAAGCGCGGACGAAGGCCGGACGTGGAGCGACGAAATCATTCTGCGCCAGGACGCCGCCCGGTGGGATCTCGGCTATACCCGCACGGTGCAGCGGCCGGACGGCAAGCTGGTCACCGTCTATTACTACAACGACGCGCCCGAGAAGGAACACTATATCGCCGCGACGATCTGGGATCCGGGTCCCCGCTAAATCGCGGTGCGGTTCTCCCCCATTCCGTCAGGCCTGTGCGGAAACCCGTCCTGATATCGGCGGCTTTTCCGTTTTCCGCTTCGCCGCCAGGTAGACGCCCCTTCTCGCCCGCCGCCGCGGATGCTACGGTACGAACTAGGTCCCTATGCAATCCGACGCGCAAGCGACACCGACTTCGAAGTATGTGTTCCGCAAGCGGCAGCCCCTGGATGTGTTCTTCATTCCCCGCACCGTCGCGGTGATTGGCGCAACCGAAACCCCGGGCAGCGTGGGGCGCTCGGTGCTGTGGAATCTGCTGTCGAGCCCGTTCGGCGGCACGGTATACCCGGTGAATCCGAACCGGCAGAACGTGCTGGGAATCAAAGCGTATCCTCATTTGGCCGCCATACCGGAAAAGGTAGACCTCGCGGTGATCATCACGCGGGCGCCGTCGGTCCCCGCAGTGATTCGGGAGTGCGCCGCCGCCGGGGTCAAGGGCGCGGTGGTGATCTCGGCCGGATTCAAGGAAATCGGCGAGGAAGGCGCCCGGCTGGAACAGGAGGTTCTGGCCGAAGCGCGCAAAGGCAAGCTGCGGGTGATCGGGCCGAACTGCCTGGGCGTGATGGCGCCCTGGACCGGAATGAACGCCACCTTCGCGCCGGCGATCGCCAGACCCGGCAACGTGGGATTCATCAGCCAGAGCGGCGCGCTGTGCACGGCGGTGCTGGATTGGAGCTTTAAGGAAAACGTCGGCTTCAGCGCGTTTCTGTCGATCGGTTCCATGCTGGATGTCGGCTGGGGCGATCTGATCTACTACCTGGGCGACGATCCGCGGACCCGCAGCATTGTGATTTACATGGAGACGATCGGGGACGCGCGGTCGTTTCTGTCGGCGGCGCGGGAGGTGGCGCTCTCCAAGCCGATCATCGTCATCAAGGCGGGCCGCACGGAGGCCGCCGCCAAGGCCGCTGCTTCGCACACTGGTTCCCTGGCGGGGTCTGACGAGGTGCTCGACGCCGCGTTCCGGCGCAGCGGGGTGCTCCGCGTCGACCGGATCAGCGACCTGTTCTACATGGCCGAAGTGCTGGCCAAGCAGCCCCGGCCCAAGGGTCCGCGCCTGATGATCCTGACCAACGCGGGCGGGCCCGGCGTGCTGGCCACCGACGCGCTGATCGCCGAGCGTGGCGAACTGGCCGAACTGTCGGCCGAAACCCTGGACGCGCTCAACAAGGTTTTGCCGCCGCACTGGAGCCATGCCAATCCGATTGACATCCTGGGAGACGCCGATCCCGCGCGGTATGCCAAGGCGGTGGAGATTGTCGCCAAGGATCCGAACGCGGACGGCCTGCTGGTGGTGCTGACCCCGCAGGGCATGACGAGCCCTACCGAAATCGCCAAGGGGTTGACGGCCTACGCCAAACTGAACGGCAAGCCCATCCTGGCAAGCTGGATGGGCGGCAGCGAGGTGAGCGCGGGCGAAACCATTCTGAACCAGGCGGACATCCCCACGTTTCCCTATCCGGATACCGCGGCGCGGGCGTTCGTCTACATGTGGCGGTATACCTACAACCTCCGCGGACTTTACGAGACGCCGGCCGCCGTCACCAGCCTCGACGGTAACGACACGGACGCCGCGCGGGAGATCCTGACGGGCGCCCTGGCCAGCGGCAGGACGCTGCTTACGGAGTTCGAATCCAAAAGGCTGCTGGCGGCCTATGGGATTCCGGTGACGCGTACCGAAATCGCCGCCACCGAAGACGAGGCCGCCGAACACGCGCGGGCGATCGGCTATCCGGTGGTGCTCAAGCTGCATTCCTTGACGGTCACCCACAAGACCGATGTTGGCGGCGTGCAACTCAACCTGGCCAGCGAAGCCGCGGTGCGCGAGGCGTTTCGGAGTATCGAACACTCCGTGCGCGAGCGGGCCGGCGAAGAGCATTTTCAGGGCGTCACCGTGCAGCCCATGATCATCAGCCGCGGCGGCTACGAAGTCATTCTGGGCAGCACCACGGACCCGCAATTCGGCCCGGTGGTCCTGTTCGGCACCGGCGGCCAATTGGTGGAAGTCTTCCGGGACCGCGCCTTGGCGCTGCCCCCCCTCAACACCACCCTGGCGCGCCGCATGATGGAACAAACCCGCATTTACAAGGCGCTGAAGGGCGTGCGGGGGCAGGCCCCGGTCGACCTGGCGGCGCTCGAAGCGCTGATCGTGCGGTTCAGCCAACTGGTTTCCGAACAACGCCGCGTGCGCGAGATCGACATCAACCCGCTCATCTGCGCGCCGGGGCGCATCCTGGCGCTGGACGCCCGCGTGGTCCTGCATCCGGCGGAGATCGCCGACGCCGATCTGCCCCGCCCGGCCATCCGCCCCTACCCGCTGCAATATGTCTCCTGGTGGACCTTGCGCGACGGGACGCCCGTCACCATCCGGCCCATCCGCCCCGAGGACGAACCCCTGCTGGTGCGCTTCCACGAACAGCTTTCCGAGCGCACGGTGTATCTGCGCTACTTCCACATGATGGACCTCAGCCAGCGGGTTTCGCACGAACGGCTGACCCGGATCTGTTTCATCGACTACGACCGGGAGATGGCTTTGGTGGCGGAACGCCAGGCGCCGGACGGCTCCACCGAGATCATCGCCGTGGGCCGGCTCACCAAACTGCACGACAGCCCGGACGCCGAATTCGCCGTCGTCGCGGCCGACCAGTTTCAAGGTCAAGGCATCGGTTCGGAACTGACCCGGCGTCTGCTCGACGTCGCCGTGCGGGAGGGAGTCCGGAAAGTGGTGGCGGACATCCTTCCGGAGAACCGCGGGATGCAGCACGTCTGCAAGAAGCTGGGCTTCACGCTGCGCCACTCCCCGGAAGACGAGGTGATCAAAGTGGAGATCGCCGTCTCCCGCGGCGCCGCATGAGCGGTTGGCTGGACTCGGCCAGAGCTGTGTTGGCGCTGCTAGTCGCCGCGGTGACGCCTGGCCTGTTCGTCTATTGGCTGTCCATCCACCTGTTTATCCGCTTCTGGCGGAGGTTCCCGCCCGCCCTGACGGTGGCCTTGCACTTGGCCGTCTGGATCACGCTGGCGGTTGCGGTCGTTTCTTTCCGGCGGATCGCGCTGGCCGTGGACTTCGGACCGAATCTCTGGCTGGCGCTGGTGGGCATCGCGGCGCTCGCCTGCTCTCTTCGCCTGCGCCGGGGCGTCGCGGGAAATCTCCCGTTCCGGACCCTGGCGGGCGTCGCGGAACTCAGAGGCGAGACGCAGTTAGCCACTGGCGGGATCTACGCGCGCATCCGCCACCCCCGCTATGTCCAGATCGTGCTGGCGCTGCTGGGCTGCGCGCTGTTGAGCAATTATCTGGCGGCGTACCTGGCCGCGGGCTTGACGGCCTTGGGCGTGCGGCTGCTGGTTCCCTTCGAGGAGCGGGAACTGCGGGCGCGGCTTGGCGCCGCCTATGACGAGTACGCGGCCCGCGTGCCGCGCTTCTTCCCCCGGCGGCGGTAAGGCTCAGGCGATGGCTTCGGCGGCCAGCCGCCGCGACAGCGAAGCCACTTCCTCCTCGAGCGGCTGATCCGTTTCCAGAAACGGCGCATGCGTCCGCACGGTCTCGTAGACCCGGCGGGAACCCTGCCCCAGCTTGTCCGGTCCTCCCCGCAGATCGACGGCTTGCGCGGCGGCGATCAGCACCATCGCCGTCAGGTCCCGCGCGCAGCGCAGCGCGTCCAGCGCGCTGACGGCGGCGTGCATGCCCAGGCTGACGACATCCTGGTTGTACTGTTCGGTGGGCAGGGAATGGATGGTGCTCGGGCCGGCTAACTGCCGCACCGCGCAAGTCAGGCTGGTGGCGCTGAGTTGTAGGCCCTTGAAGCCGGAGTTCACGCCGGGCCGGGGCGCCAGGTTGGGCGGCAGGCCCCGGTTGAAACGGTCATCCACCAGCAGCGCCATCAGCGCGTTGCCCCAGTTGGCCACCATCGCCAGGTCCAGCTTGCACACGTCCAGCCAGCGCGCGATGTGCCCGCCGTAGAAATTTCCCGCCTGGTAGAGCCGGCCGGTGTCCGGGTCGATCAGCGGATTGTCGTTGGCCGAGTTGATCTCCCGCTCGATCACCGGGCGGGCGGCCTCCAGCGATTCCCACACCACGCCGAGGCCCTGCGGCGGGCAGCGCAGCGAGTATGCCGTCTGCATCGGGGATGCCGTCACGTAGCCGCTGCCGGCGATGAGCCTGCGCACAAACGCCGCGGCGGCTTCCTGGCCCGGGTGGCCTTTCACCTCCTGGACCCAGGGCTCATAGGGATCGGCGGGAGCTTCCATCGCCTCCACCGCGAGGGCGGCGGCGGCCAGCATGCCGCGCAGCACGCGCCATCCTTCCATCCACAGATGGGCGGCCGCGGCGGTCATCACCGTGGTGCCATTGACCAGCGCGACCGCTTCCTTGGGCGCGAACGCGAGCGGCGCAAGCCCCGCGCGCGCCAGCGCCTCGGCGGCGGGCACGCGGGCGCCATGGTAGAACACTTCGCCCCAGCCCAGCAGCGCCCGCCCGATGTAGGCCGAAGGAATCAGATCGCCGCTGGCGCCCAACGAACCGTACCGGGGCACCACCGGGACGATGCCCGCGCCGAACAGCGCGATCAGTCCGTCCACCAGTTCTTCGCGTACGCCCGAAGCGCCCCGCGCGAAGGTGGCTATCCGAAGAAGGATCGCGGCGCGCACCAGCGGCTCGGGCAGCGGATCGCCCGTCGCGCACGAGAGATGGCGAAGCAGGTTGCCCTGGAGTTGTTCGGACTCTTCGCGGTTCAGGTGGAATTTAATATTTCCGCCGACGCCGGTGTTGACCGCGTAAATGCGCGCGCCGCCTTCGAGCAATTCCAGCAGGCGCTCCCGGCCGCGGCGGATGCGCTCACGCGCCGCGGGCGCCAGCCGCAAACCGTCCGCTTTTATCGAGGCCTCCACCACCTGCTCGATGCGGAGCGGCGCGCCGCCAATCTCCAGGACGTCTCCCATGAGGTCTTTATAGCAGGGGCCGATGCTACGATGACAGTTTATGGAAAATTACCGGGACTTCGAGGCCGGGCCGGATCCCTTTGGCCGCAAGTGGCGGGTGATCTTCAAGTGGATGCAAACCGCTATCTCGCTCCGGATGGCGGACGCCGTGGACGCCAAGTTTATCGTAAGTTGCGAAGACGAGCGGATGGAGAAGGTCATTTCGATCCGCCACCCGGATCTGCTGGAGTTAAGCGCTAAGACCGGGCGGGAGATCACGGACCCGTGGGTGTGCCGCCTCTGCGCCCTGCACCTGGTCCGCATGATCGAAACGTGGGAGGATATGGACAAAGATCTGGTGACCATTCCTCCTGCCGCCCTTGCCCAACACGCCGCCCAACTGCAAGCGGCGCGTCGCGTCCCCGCCGCGCGTTGACGGTTCTCGCAACGGCCCGGTATACTGAAAAATGGCAGTTGATTTCCGCCCGCGTCCCCATCGTCTAGCCCGGCCTAGGACACCGCCCTTTCACGGCGATAACGGGGGTTCGAATCCCCCTGGGGACGCCAACCTCTCCGTCCTCCTCTCTTGCCGCCCCGCGCTAGGCCCTCCGCCGCGGGATCTTGCTAGACTTGCGAATGGTTGAGCCGCGCGTAACCGCGGGGCAGGCCGCGCACGCCTATTCGTTTTTGCGCTGAGGAGTCTCCGTGAAACTCTCCGAGATCTGCGTCAAACGCCCGGTGTTCGCGTTCATGCTGATCCTGTTCCTGCTGGTGCTGGGGATTTCCTCGTTTCAGCAACTGGGCGTCGACCTGTTTCCCCGCACGGACCCCGCCACGGTATATGTGCGGGTACGCCTGCCCGGCGCCTCGCCGGAAGAGGTGGTCTCGCAAGTGATTCTGCCGCTCGAGGAGGCGATATCTTCGGTGAGCGGCATCGAGGAAATGCGGGCCATGGTGAGCGAGGGGCTTGGCAACCTGATTGTGACGTTTGTGCTGGACCGTAACATCGGCGAGGCGGCCGAGGACGTGCGCGAGAAGGTCTCGGCGGCGATGCGCAATATGCCGCCCAACGTATTGCCCCCCACGGTACAAAAAGCGGACCCCGACTCGGATCCGATTCTCACCATCACTCTCTCGGGCGACCGCTCGATTCGCGAGATGACCGAGATCGCGGACAAACAGGTCCGGCGCGCCCTGGAGACCGTCGACGGCGTGGCCGGCATCGATCTCAGCGGCGGCCAGAAGCGCCAGATCAACGTGATGCTGGATCTGAACAAGATGTCCGCCTATCAGATCACCGCGCAGGACGTGGAGCGGGCGCTGAAAACCGAAAACGTCGAGCAGCCCGGCGGGCGGATCGTGCGGGGGCCGTCTGAACTGGGCGTGCGCACCATGGGGCGCGTCGAACACGTGCGCGAGTTCAACGCGATCATCGTCAAGAACGTCGCGGGCGTGCCCATTCGGATCCGCGACCTTGGCTACGCCGAGGACGGCATGGAGGAACGCCGCTCCTTCGCCTACTACAACGGCAGGCCGGGCATCAGCATGGAGATCCGCCGGCAGACCGGCACCAACACCGTGCAGGTGGCCGACGCCGTCAAACGCAGGCTGGAGGCGCTGAAGCCGCAGTTGCCGGCCGGCTTGCGCATCGACGTGGTCCGCGACCAGTCGGTCTACATCAAGAACTCGGTGGCCTCGCTCGAGGAACACCTGGTGCTCGGCAGCCTGCTGGCCTCGTTCATCGTCTTCCTCTTCATCCGCGATCTGCGCACCGTCCTGATCGCCTTCATCGCGATTCCGGCGTCCATCATCGCGACGTTCACGCTGATCCGCCTGTTTGACTTCACCCTGAATTCGATGACGTTGCTCGGCCTGACGCTGGCCGTGGGCATCGTCATTGACGACGCCATCATCGTCCTCGAGAATATTGTCCGTTTTATCCAGGAGAAGGACTTCCCGCCCATGCGGGCGGCGATTGAAGCCACCAACGAAATCGCCCTGGCAGTGGTGGCCACCACGCTGTCGCTGGTGATCATTTTCGTGCCCATCGCGTTCATGACCGGATACGCCAAGCGATTCGTGAACCAGTTCGGCTGGACGATGGCGTTCTCCATCATGGTCTCGATGCTGGTGGCGTTCACGCTGACCCCCACGCTGAGCGCGCGCCTGCTCAAAAAGAAAAAGCACCCGGGCGGCGCCGCTGGCCAGAAGCATCACGGACATGTGAACACGTGGCTGGACCGCGCCTACCTGAGCGTGCTCGGCTGGTCGCTGCGCCGCCGCTGGGCGGTGCTGGCGGTTTGCGCCGTCACCTTCGCTTCCACCTTCCCGCTCTACAACCACATTGGCCGCGACTGGATGCCGCAGGAGGACCAGAACGAGCTGTCCGTCTTCCAGGAGTTGCCCGAAGGCTCGTCGCTGGAGGCCACCGAGAAAGTCGCGCTGGAGTTGAGCGGCCGGCTCACGGCGATTCCGGGCGTCACCGGCGTGCTGACCCAGTCGGTCACCATGTTCAACCGGGTGAACATGATGTTCAGCACCATTCTGCTGAAGGACCGCAACGAGCGGGGCGACATCAACGGCATGGCGGACAAGGTGCGGGACGTGCTGCGCGATTACGCCTACACACGCCCGCGGGTCAACTTCCCGAACATTCTGGGCGGGCGGGATGCCTTCGCCCCCATCCGCGGCATGCTGCTCGGCCCGGATCTGCACGTGCTGGCGGACCTGGCCAAGCAGACGCATCTGAACTTGGCCGCCGTCCCTTCGTTGACCGACCTCCGGGTGGCGTTGAACCTGAACAATCCGGAGTTGCAGGTCCAGATTGACCGGTCCAAGGCGTCCGACCTGGGCGTGCGGGTCTCCGACATCGCCAGCGCCGTGCGGCTGATGATGTCCGGCGACGACGAAATCTCGACGTACAAGGAAGGATCCGAGCAATACCCCGTGACCATGCGTCTGCTGCCGGAGCAGCGCGACGATCCGGCGGCGCTGAGCCGCCTGCTGGTGCCGTCGGCGAAGCTGGGCCTGATCCGGCTGGACTCGGTCGCCGAGTTGGCCCGGGGCATGGGACCGGCGCGTATCGACCGTTTCGGACGCCAGTTCGCGCTGTCGTTCTACGCCAACGTCAAACAGGGATATTCCCTGGCGCAGGCGGCCGAGCAGACCCAAGCCAAGATCATGGAGATGGGCCTGCCTCCCGGCTACCGCCTGGTGTTCTCCGGCCAGGTGCGGGTGCTCGAGGAGACCACGGCGAACATGGTGCTGGCCCTGTCGCTGGCCAGCATCTTCATGTACATGGTGCTGGCCGCGCAGTTTGAGAGCATCGTGCACCCGTTCATCATCATGCTGACGCTGCCGCTGGCGGTGCCCTTCGCGCTGCTGTCGCTGATCGTCACCGGCCGCTCGCTGAACCTGTTCAGCGCGCTGGGCATGCTGCTGTTGCTGGGCATCGTGAAGAAGAACGGGATTCTCCAGATCGACCACATGAATCACTTGCGCGGGCAAGGCTACCCGCTGCGGGAGGCGATCATGGAAGGCAACCGCGTGCGCCTGCGGCCCATCCTGATGACGACCCTCTCGATTGTCGCCGGGTTGATTCCCACGGCGTTGGGCATCGGGGCCGGCGCTTCGCAGCGCTCGGCCATCGCCATCACCATCATCGGCGGACAGACGCTTTGCCTGTTGCTCTCGCTGCTGGTGGTGCCCGTCAGCTATTCACTGGTGGAAGAGACGCGCGCCTGGCTCCGCGCGCGCGGCGCGCGGGAGTCGCTGGCGCCCTCTCCCGCCGCGGGCGACTGAACCGGCGCCGCTCAGGCTAGCAGCGCCTTCACCACCTGCCCGTGCACATCGGTGAGGCGGAAGTGCCGCCCCTGGAACTTGAACGTCAGCCGCGTGTGGTCCACGCCCAGGCAGTGCAGGATGGTGGCGTGCAGGTCGTGCACGTGCACCGGGTCCTCCGTGATGTTGTAGCTGTAGTCGTCGGTGGCGCCGTAGGAGATGCCCGGCTTGACGCCGCCGCCCGCCATCCACATGGTGAAACAGCGCGGGTGGTGGTCGCGGCCGTAATCGTCCGGCGTCAGTTTGCCTTGGCAGTAGACCGTGCGGCCGAACTCGCCGCCCCACACCACCAGGGTTTCGTCGAGCAGTCCGCGCTGCTGGAGGTCCTGAATGAGCGCGGCGCAGGGTTGATCGACGTCGCGCGCCTGGCCGGGCAGCGCCTTGGGCAACTTGTAGTGCTGGTCCCACCCGCGGTGGAAAAGCTGAATAAAGCGCACGCCGCGCTCGGCCAGACGGCGCGCCAGCAGACAGTTCGCCGCGAAGGTGCCCTTCTTGCGCGACTCCGGACCGTACAGTTCGAACACCGCGTCGGGCTCGCGCGAGAGGTCCGTCAGCTCCGGCACGGACTGCTGCATGCGGTACGCCATTTCATACTGGGCGATGCGGGTGGCGATCTCGGGATCGCCGAACTCGGCGAGCGTCGCCTCGTTCAGCTTGCCCACATCCTCGACAAAGCGGCGCCGCTGCGCGTCGCTGAGGCCCTGGGGATTCGACAGGTACAGCACCGGTTCGCCGCCCGAGCGGAATTTGACGCCCTGATAGCGCGTGGGCAGGAAGCCGCTGCCCCACAGTCGGTCATACAGCGGCTGATCGGCGGGGTTGCCGGTGCCCTGGGAGATCATCACGACGAACGCCGGCAGGTCCCGGTTTTCGCTGCCCAGCCCGTAGGCGATCCAGGACCCGATGCTCGGGCGTCCCGCCAGTTGGAAGCCCGTCTGAAAAAACGTCACCGCGGGATCGTGATTGATCGCCTCGGTGTGCATCGACTTGATGAAGCAAAGCTGATCGGCCACTTTGGCGGTGTGCGGCAGCAGTTCGCTCAGCCAGGCCCCCGACTGGCCGTGCTGCTGGAACCGGTATAGCGAAGGCACGACCGGGAAACTCGTCTGGCCGGAGGTCATGCCGGTGAGGCGCTGCCCGCGCCGCACCGAATCCGGCAGCTCGGTCTGACGCAGTTCCGCGAGGCGGGGCTTGTAATCAAACAGCTCGATCTGCGACGGCCCGCCGGACTGAAACAGGTAGATGACCCGTTTCGCTTTGGGGGCGAAGTGGGGCAGGCCAGGCAAACCGCCCAGGGGGGCGGCTTCTCCGGCGCGCGGGGCGGCCATCCCCTGGTCGGCGAGCAGAGAGGCCAGCGCGGCGACGCCCAGCCCGTGGCTGGCCTTGCCGAAGAAGTGACGCCGCGTCAGCAGCAGCCGGCTTTCGTCGAGGGGATCCATACGCTAGTCCTTCGTGACGGTTTGATCCAGGTTGAGAATCAGACTGGCCACCACGGTGTAGGCCGCCAGTTCCGCAACATCCAGCGACCGGTCGCGGGGGGATTCTCCCGCGCGCAACAGCGCTTCCGCTTCCGTGCGGCTGCTTTGATACCGGTCCAGGTGATGGAAATAACTTGCGCGCAGGATTTCGGCTGAACGCGCGGGGAGGGAGCGCGCGGTGGCCAGCCGGTAGCCAAACGCGATCCGTTCGCCGGGGCCGGCGCCGCCTTCTTTCATCATGCGCTGGGCCAGGTTCCGCGCCGCCTCCACGTAGGTGACATCGTTCATCAGCGTCAGCGCCTGGAGCGGCGTATTGGTGCGGGTTTCGCGCACCACGCAGGTCTCGCGTCCGGCGGCGTCGAACGTGCTCATGGCCGGCGGCGGCGCCGTGCGCTTCCAGAACGAATAAAGGCTGCGCCGGTAAAGATTCTCGCCATGGTCCTGGCGGTAGTCTTCGCCGCCGGACAACTCGGTCCAGAGCCCGGCGGGCTGATACGGCTTCACCGAGGGTCCGCCGAGTTTTTCCACCAACAGTCCCGCGACGGCGAGCGCCTGATCCCGCACCATCTCGGCCGGCAGGCGGAAGCGCGGGCCGCGCGCCAACAGGCGGTTTTCCGGATCGCGCTGGAGCAACTCCGGCGCCGCCTGCGACGCCTGCCGGTAGGTGGCGCTGGTGACGATCGTCCTCACCATCCATTTGATGTCCCATCCGGAGCGGATGAACTCGGTGGCCAGCCAGTCGAGCAGTTCGGGATGAGAGGGCCACTCGCCCTGCGAGCCGAAATCTTCCACCGTCTTCACCAAGCCCGTGCCAAAGTACATCTGCCAGAGGCGGTTGACGAAGACGCGCGCGGGCAGCGGGTTGGCGGGATCCACCAGCCAACGGGCCAGCCCGAGACGATTCCGGGGCAAATCCGGCGCCATGGGAGGAAGCGCCGCCGGGGTTTGCCGCTCCACCGCTTCACCCGGCCGGTCGTAGGCGCCGCGGATCAACAAGTGCGCGGGCCGCGGCGTGGGCAATTCCTGCATCACCATCACCGTCGGCAGGCTCTCGATCAGCGCCTCGCGCTGCTTGCGCAGGTCCACCACGGCGCGGTAGACCTGGCGCAGTTCCGCGGGGGCCTCGTGGGTAATGAAGTAGCGAGCGAGTTTGGCTTGGCTGGAGCGCGGGCGCTTGGCCGGACGGGCGCGGGCGATGGCGGTGACCGGCGCCGGGTCCGCCAGAATCGCGATGTCCCCGGGCGGGAGCGCTCGCCCGAAGACGCGCACCTCGTCGATCAACCCGCGGAACCGGTTCTCCGGTCCGTACCCGCTCCCGATCCGCAACGGCTCCTTGGTGTCGAACGACTGGTTGAGGTCGTCGATCAGCACCTTGAGTTTCTGCGGTTCCCCGTTGACATAAATACGCACGCCAGCGGCCACGCGCGATCCGTCATAGGTCATCGCCACGTGACGCCACTCGCCCAGCGGCAGCGGCTGTTCGGTCTCGACGCGCAGCGAATCATCCAGCCAGCGCTGTACCAGGTTGACCTGGACCTTCCCGTTGTGGAGGTGCAAGCCATAGCCGGTTCCCTCCGCCACGTCCTCGGTCTTGGCGACGATCACGCCATTCGCGGCCTCCGGACGAATCCAGGCCGAAATCGTGAACTTGTCGTAGAAACCGAACCGCGCCACCTCGCCCGCGTCCAGGTAACGCTTGCCATCCAGGCTGGCTGCACCGCCCACCCGGCCGTCCGCGAACGCGGCCGAACCGTCCTTGAACACCGGCGTCCGGCCGTCGCCATCCAGCGCGAAGTGAGCCACTAGGTCCTCGGTGAGCGATCCGTCCACCGGGGCGCGGCGCCGCAGGGATTTTTCCCACTCGCGCTGCGTCTGTTCGATGCGCGGGCGCAACTCGGTCAAACGGCGCTCGGCGGCGGCGATCTGCTCGTCGAGGCGGCGTACCTGTTCCTGCTGGTCCCGGGTGGGCGCGGGCATCATGGGCGGCGAGTTGCCGTACTTCCAGGCCCGGCCGCGCTCCGGAATGTTATTAAAGAAGGCGTAAAGCTGGTAGAAATCTTTTTGGGTAAACGGGTCGTACTTATGATCATGGCAGCGGGCGCACCCCAGCGTGAGGCCCAGCCAAACCGTGGAAGTGGTTTCCACCCGGTCCACGACGTACTCGACCGCGTACTCTTCCGGAATGATGCCCCCTTCCCCATTGCCGCGATGGTTGCGGTTAAAACCGGTGGCGATGCGCTGCTCCACGGTCGGGTTGGGGAGCAGGTCGCCCGCAAGCTGTTCGATGGTGAACTGGTCGAACGGCATATTCTGATTGAAGGCCTCGATGACCCAATCGCGCCAGCGCCACATGACCCGCTCGCCGTCCGTCTGGTAGCCGTTGGTGTCGGCGTAACGCGCCGCATCGAGCCACCGCGCGGCCATCCGCTCGCCGTAGCGCGGCGATTGCAGCAGGCGGTCCACGAGCCGTTCGTAGGCGCCGGGCGCGTCGTCCCGGAGGAACGCGTCCATGTCCGCCGGCGTGGGCGGCAAACCCGTGACGTCCAGCGTCACGCGCCGAATCAGAGCCGCGCGATCGGCTTCCGGGGAGGGTTGCAGTCCTTCGCGCTCCAGGCGCGCGGCGACAAACGCATCGACCGGATTCCGGACCCAAGCCGCATGGCGGACGGACGGAATGGCGGGCGTCTGCGGAGGAATGAGCGACCAATGCTTCTGCCACGGGGCGCCTTGCTGAATCCAGCGGCGGAGAATCTCCACCTCGCCGGGAGTGAGCGCGGCGTATCCGGCATAAGCGGGCGGCATCCGCAAGCCTTTCTTGTCCGTCGTGACGCGCCGGATCAGTTCGCTGCGTTCGGGGTCTCCCGGCACGATGGCGAACCGCCCGCCCAGATCCTGGCGGGCGCCCTCTTCGGTGTCGAAGTGCAGTTTGCTTTTGCGGTTCGCGGGATCGGGACCGTGACAGGCAAAGCAGCGGTCCGAGAGGATGGGGCGCACATCCCGGTTGAACTCAATGGAAGCTGGCGTTTCCGCCATGATGGCGGAAACCGACGCCAAGGCGGGAAGGAGAACAAATCTCCCTTTCCGGGCGGCGGCCCGAACCAAGCGGTGCATCGTCTGCCTCCTAGCGCGGCGGGGACGGCCCCGCGCGCATTCCCATCACTATATTACGTCTGCTCCGGCCGGGACTGCCCGCCGGCGGCCGCCGCCGGGCAGCAGACCTTCGTAGTTCAGCAGCAGCGCGGGTCCGGCAATCAACAGACACAGCACGGGGAACCAGTTGCCGTAGCGGGTATAGACGGTTTGCTCGCGGACGTAGGAAAACGGCAGCCGCCCGGAGAGCTGCTGGAAGGAGGGAAGCGTCTTGATCACCCGGCCGGCGGGATCGACCGCCGCGGTAATCCCGTTGTTGGTCGCGCGAAGGATCCAGCGGCGGTTCTCGGCCGCGCGCATCCGGACCAGCAGCAGGTGCTGGCCGCGGGCGCTGGCGCTGCGGCCGAAATAGCCGTCGTTCGAAAGATTGAACAGGACTTCCGCGCCGTCCCGGACCGAGCGGCGCACCAGGTTCGGAAAGGCCGATTCATAGCAGATGAAGGAAGCGATCCGGCTGCTGCCGACGCGCGATACCACGATCTCGGTTCCGGGCGCGAAATCCCCTACTTCCCGGGAGACTTTCTCCGTCACTGCGCCCAGCGGCCAGGGGACGTACTCGCCGAAGGGAACCAGTTCCATTTTGTCGTAGCGGCTGAGGGGCACTCCTTCGGGGGAAAGCAGGCGCGCGGAGTTGAGGGGTGCGCCGTCCCGCGTGCGTGCGACGTCCCCGAACAGCACGTGCGACCCGGAGCTCATTGCCAGCGAAACCACATGACGGCGGAACTGCGGGTCTTCGTCGAAATACAGCGGGGCGGGAGTTTCCGGCCAGACAATCAGCGCGGGCCGGACGCGGCCCTTCTCGTAGAAGGTTTGCAGGGACAACAACACCATCCGCTGGTGCAGGGCGTTGGCCGCCTCGCGGGTCCAGACGGCTTCCTCGTCCACATTGGGCTGCACGACGGCCGCTTCCTCTTCCGGTTCCGCGGGTGGCGGCAGTTCCGGCAGCAGCGGCAGCAGCGCCAGCGGCAGCAGCCACAGCGCCTGCCAGCGCGGCCGCCGGAGCGTGACGAACGCACAGGCGGTAGCCATCATCATGAAGACAAACGAAAGCCCGTGCACACCCGTAATCGGGGCGAGCCGCATCGGCACGCTCATGTCCGCCCCGGCGTTGCCGAGCGTGATCCACAGGAACAACCACGAACCGGCGGCCACGTCTACCGTGACCCACAACGCCGCCACCGCCAAAATGCCCCAACTTAACCGGAGCAGCGGCCGCGCCAGCCACGCGAACAAACCGAAGTAAAGCCCCTGGGCCGCGCAATACAACATAAACACCGGCCAGCCGAGCAGCGGACCCACCTTGCCGTGGAACTCGATGACAAACCGGATCCAGTCCGTGATGCCGAACAGGCAGGAGATGCCGGTCAGCCAGCCCAGCAGAAAGCGCGGCAGCGGACGGGGTTCGCGCGCGCACGCCACCAGCAGCGGCGTGAGGGCGATCGCGATCAGGTAGGAAAAGCCAAAGCGGGGGAACGTCAGGACGAGCAGCACGCCGCTCGCCAGCGCCAGCGCCGCGTTCAACACGGCGCGGGATCGGCGCCGGCATGCGCCTGTTCGTGAACCAGGTCCGCCATATACGAACTGCGCACCAGCGGACCGCTGAAGACCATCTGGAAACCCAACGCCAGTCCGTACGCGCGCCACGCTTCGAACTGCGCCGGTTCAATATAGGCCGCCACGGGCAGATGGCGCCGGGTCGGCTGAAGATACTGGCCGATGGTCGCCACGTCCACCCGGGCCGCGCGCAGATCCCGCAGCATGGCCTCGACCTCCTCGCCGGTTTCCCCCAGTCCGGCCATAAACCCCGACTTGGTCAGCACCTGCGGGCGGTGCAGCTTGGCGAACGCCAACACGGCAAGAGACTGCCGGTAATCGGCCTGCGGCCGCACCCGGCGGTAGAGGCGCGGCGCCGTCTCGAGGTTGTGATTGAAGACATGCGGCCCGGCGTCCAAAACACGCGCGACCGCGGCCAGGTCGCCGAGGAAATCCGGCGTCAGCACCTCTACCCGGGCTTGCGGAAGGGATTCCCGCACCGTGCGCACCGTCTCGGCGAAATGGTGCGATCCGCCGTCCGGCAAGTCGTCGCGGTTGACGCTGGTGATGACGACGTAGCGCAACCGCATCGCGGCCGCCATCCGCGCGACGTTGGCGGGTTCGTCCGGGTCCAGACGCATGTCGTGCTTTTCCGGATGACCTTTGGGCACCGCGCAGAAGCCGCAGCCCCGCGTGCAGCGGTTGCCAAGGATCATGAACGTGGCCGCGCCGCGATGAAAACATTCGTGAATGTTCGGGCAGCGCGCCGACTCGCACACGGTGTGCAGACGCAAGCGCCGCAGGCCAACTTTCAACTGGTGGAGAGACGGGAAGTGCGTGCGGCTCTTCCGCGCCCACGCGGGCAGGCGGGGCCCGGACGGACGCCCCCCTGGGCGAGCGCCAGGGCCCTCAATCTGTACCAGGGTGTCGTGCAAATCAGTATTTTCGCACGAACGGCTTGAAGCCTGCGCTCTCGAGGCGCGCGCGTTCCGCGGGGATGTCGGCAGGCACCAGGGGGCCCACCAGCACCCGCACGGTGGAGGGATCCGGCCCGTCCGCAATCACGGCCGAGATCCCCTTCTTGCTCAGCGCATCCACCACGGAACCCGCGGCGGCGGGGGCCGGGGCGGATACCTGGAGATAGATGTCTCCTGCGGCGGGCGTCACGCGCGATCCGCCGGGAGCGGCCGCCCTGGGAGGCGAACTCGGAGCCGGCGGCGCGGCCTTGCTCGCCACCGCGGCCGGGGCGGGTTTGGTCACCGGTTGCGCCACCGGAGGTTCCGGCGCCACCGGTTGCGTCGAAGCAGGCCGGGGCGCTTCCCGGGCGGCGACCACGGTCGCCCTGCCGGGCTCGGGCGCCGCCGGCGCCGCCGGCGCCGCCGCCGGGACGGTCTCCACCGGGCTGGACGGAACCGGAGTCGCCACCGCCGGGGCGGCGGCGTTGATCTGCGACGGCGTCGAATGCCGCCCGACGAAATAGCCCATCGTGAAAAACACGCCGAACAGTACGACGAGCAGGAAGAAGCCGCTCAGCAACTGGCGGTTGCCAAGTATCAGTTCATATTCGCCGTCATCGTTTTTGGGCATGCGTCGTTTGCTCCTTCATCATTGGCAATGCTCACGGCGGACCTCGCCCTCCTGTGTTTCCCCGATCTGCCGCCGTTACGTTCTGGTACTTTCTATCTAAGTCGAGAATATAGCGACTGGGCTAAAAAAACAATGTGGAAATCCCGCGAACTTTCTCTCACTCCGCCTTATATCGAGTTGCGGAGACCGCGAGATTCCAGAGAAACGCTGATAGTCCTGTACACGGAACCCCCAAAGCGAGGAGCAGAATAGGGTGTATACCTGAGGGCTGATCGAGCAGAAAAGCGAAGCCCGTCAGCACGCATACTCCGCCCACCCAGCTCAGGATCCGGCTGACAAAGGGCGCCGCTACCAGCAAACCAATCCCCGCCACAAGCAGGACGAGCGCTCCCGGGCGAGTGGGATGGCGGAAGAGATGCCAAAGCCCCAGCAGCATGAGGACACCCCCGCATGCTCCCGGAAGCACCGCGCCGGGATGGCACAGTTCCCAGAGCGCGGCGGCGAACCCTACCACCACGCACACGAACGCCACGTTGGGATCCGCCAGCGCTTGCGCTGTCCACTCCCGCACGGCTCAGGCCCGGACCGCGGGCGCGTAGTGCGACTCGACGTAGTGGTTCAGGATCTCGATGAACTCCTTCACGATCCCGTCGCCGCGCAGGGTCTTGAGCAGCTTGCCGTCGGCGTAAACCGGGGCGACCGGCTCTTCGAAGGTGCCCGGCAGGGAGATGCCGATGTGCGAGTGCTTCGATTCGCCCGGCCCGTTGACGATACAGCCCATCACGGCCACTTTCAGTTCCTCCACGCCCGGGTACTGCGCCTTCCAGACCGGCATCTGCTCTCGCAGGTAGGTCTGGATCTCGGCGGCCATTTCCTGGAAGAAGGTGCTGGTGGTGCGGCCGCAACCCGGACAGGCGGTCACCTGCGGCGTGAAACTGCGGATTCCCAACGACTGGAGAATCTGCTGGCAGACCTTGACCTCTTCCGTCCGGTCTCCCCCGGGCGCCGGAGTCAGCGAGCAGCGGATGGTGTCGCCGATGCCCTCTTGGAGCAGGACGGACAGGGCGGCCGTGGTCGCTACGATCCCCTTCATGCCCAAGCCGGCTTCCGTCAGTCCCAGGTGCAGCGGGTACGAGGAGCGGGCGGCCAGGTCGCGGTAGATCGAGATAAGATCCTGGACGCCGCTGACCTTGGCGCTGAGGACGATCTGGTCGGGGCGTAGTCCGTAGCGCTCGGCGGCCTCGGCCGAGCGCAGGCAACTCAGCACGATCGCTTCGTGCATTACCTCGTTGGCCGTCTTCGGTTCGGGCCGGCGGGCGTTCTCATCCATCAACTCGGTGAGGAGCTGCGAGTCCAGCGATCCCCAGTTCACCCCGATCCGGACTGGTTTCTGATACTCGACGGCCGCCTCGATCATGGTGCGGAAATTGTCGTCGTGTTTCTTGCCGATGTTGACGTTGCCCGGGTTGATACGGTACTTGGCGAGCGCCCGCGCGCAGGCCGGGTACTTCCGCAACAACAGGTGGCCGTTGTAGTGAAAGTCGCCCACTACGGGCACGTCGCAACCGAAGGCGCGGAGCGTGTCGACAATGCGCGGTACCGCGGCGGCGGCTTTCTCGGTGTTCACCGTGATCCGCACGATTTCCGAGCCGGCCCGCCAGAGTTCCTGCACCTGGTTCACCGTGGCGGCGATATCCTCGGTGTCGGTGTTTGTCATGGACTGGACCACGATGGGATGGTCTCCGCCCACTTTGATTCCGCCGACGTCGACGGCGACGGTTCGGTGGCGCACGATACCCGGCATAGGGACGAAACAATCCTCCTCAATGAGCGCTGAACTTTCAGTTTAGCAATCGCGCGCGGGGACCGCCCTTCGGGTCGGTTTCCGTTGCGTGGGCCGCGCCGGTCAAGTATTTTTGAGGACGGAGGCTGAACGAGATGACGAGTGAATCGACGCGGCGGGAGTTCCTGCAAACCACCGCCGCGGGCGCGCTGGCGGCGTCCGCCGCGCGGGCCCAGGGCCGCAAACCGGTCCGCATTGGGGTGGTGGGCGGCCGTTTTGGGGCGACGTTTCAATGGCACCTGGATCCGGACTGCGAGGTCGCCGCGGTATGCGACATCGACCCCAAGCGGCTCCAGACGCTCTCGGAAGTCTACCGCTGCGGCAACACCTACCGCACGTTCCGGGAAATGCTGAAGCACCCGGGACTCAACGCGGTCGGCGTGTTTACGCCCGCCCCGACGCACGCGTGGATGGCCATCGAGTCGATGAAGGCAGGCAAACACGTCATCAGCGCGGTACCGGCGGGTCTTTCGGTCGAGGAACTCGAACAACTCATCGAGACCGTGCGCCGGACCGGTCTGCGGTACATGATGGCGGAAACCAGCTTCTACCGCTCGGAAGTCATCACTTGCCGGGAGATGGCGCAGGCGGGCAAGTTCGGGACCATCTTCTATTCGGAAGCCGAGTATCATCACGAAGGACTCATCGAGCTGATGTATGACGACCGCGGTCTGCCGACCTGGCGGCACGGGTTTCCGCCGATGTTCTATCCCACGCACAGCACCGGCATCGTGATTCCGGTCACCGGCGAGCGGCTGACCGAAGTGCAGGCGATCGGCTGGGGGGACGGCCACGAAATCTTGCGCACCAACGCGTATCTGAACCCGTTCTGGAATACCACGGGTTTCTTCAAGACGTCCAAGGGGCATTCCAGCCGCATCTCGGTGTTCTGGCACGTGGCGGCGGGAGGCGCCGAGCGCGGGCACTTTTACGGCGACCGGATGTCGTACATCATGGAGCGCCCGGAAAAATCGCCCAACACGATCGTGCGGATCGCCCAAAACGGCCAGACCCAGATCGACGCGAACGGCTACCCCGAAGGCAAGGTGGAGATGGAAGTCGACCGCGGCGGCAACTACCTGGACCGCCTGCCCGAGCCGATGCGGGTCAAGACCGGGCACGGCAACTCGCACACCTTCCTGACGCATGAGTTTGTACGGGCGATTGTCGAAAACCGGCACCCGGCGGTGAACGTTTGGGAGGCGGTGGCGTACACGCTGCCGGGGCTAGTCGCGCATCAATCGGCGCTCAAAGGCGGCGAGCCCATGAAGATCCGCGATTACGGCGAAGCCCCCGCCGCGTGACTCGCCCCGGCATCCCCCAACCGACAGGCGGCAGCCGGTCTCCGGAACGCGACCAGGTGGTGATCCATTATTTGCACACGCGCGTCGCCAATCCCTACTACCGGATCCCTGGTGTCGGGGGCGCGTGGCGCCGAGCGGATCGAGGCCTGATGTTCATAGCGCAACCCGAGATTCCGCGTCAGCCGCGGCGTTCAGTTTCCAGTCGTCTTGAGAGATAAAAACCCTGCTAGGTGAAGAGGTTGGAGGCTCTCAGCAGATTTTCGCGCGTCCGAAAATGGTTCGTAACTCCTTGATGCCATTGATCGTGGCGGCCAGATTTGAACTGGCGACCCCGTGCCCAAGGCAGGTGCGTTACCAGGCTGCGCTACGCCCGGAACCCAGTGGATGGCCTTTTTCAATTCAAATTCAGCATCGCCTTTACCGCGGCGTGTCGCTCACCACTTGTCCGTTGATGATGACGCCGGTGCAGTGGCTGGTGTACTCGAACGGGTCGCCGTCGTAGAGGGCCACGTCGGCGTCCTTGCCGGGCTCGAGCGAGCCGAGACGGCGGTCCACGCCGAGGATGCGCGCGGCGTCGATGGTCAGCGCCGCCAGCGCGTCTTCGAAACCCAAGCCGTGCTTCACCGCGATGGCCGCCTCGAACAGCACCACCCGTGTTTTGGGCACGTAGCTCTCAAAGCCGCTCTGCATGGCCAGCCGAATGCCTGCGGCTTTCAAAGTGGCCGCGGTTTCCCGGCTCAGGTTCTCCGCCTCGCCCCAGGTGCGCAGCATCGCCGGGTGAATGATCACCGGGACCCCGGCCGCCTTCACCGCATCCAGGACCAGGTAGGCTTCCGCCGCGCCATCCAGCACCAGGCGGAAGCCGAATTCCTTCTGGAGCCGGAGCGCGGTCATGATGTCGTAGGACTTGTGGGCGGTCACCAGCAGGGGCAGATCGCCGCGAAGCACGCGGGCCAGCACCTCGAGGCGGAGGTCGCGGGCGGGCTCCTTGCCGGCTTCGGCTTTTTCGCGTTTGGCGGCGTATTCCTGCGCCCGGATCAGTTCGCCGCGCAGCATGGCGGCGGCTTTGCCCCGCGTGCCGGGCGCCTTGGCGCCGCTCTCGAGGCCCTGGCCCCCCAGCGTCACCACGATCATCGCCTCAGGGACCACCACCGCCTCGTCCACCGTCCGCCCTGCGGTTTTCACCACCATGGTCTGCCCGGACACGAGCGCGCCGGGACCGTGACCGGTGTGCACGGTGGTGACGCCGAAGCCGCGCAGATACTCCACCAGCCGCTCGCGCGGGTCGTAGGCGTCGATGGCCCGCAGTTCCGGTTGCACGGGCGCGCTCCGGTCGACTTGCTCCTGGTCGTGCGGCTGATTCAGCCAGCCGGAAAGACCCACGGTGGCATGCGCGTCGATCAGCCCGGGCGTCACCACGCGGGCGCGCAGGGCGCGGTAGCCGGAGGGAATCGCCACCTCCCGCGCCGGCCCGACCCGCTCGATCTTGCCGTCGCGGATCAGGACGACGCCGTCGCGCAACGCGGGGCCGGCCATCGTGTAGACCGTGTCGCCGCGCACCGCGATCTGCGCGGCGGCGGGCAGCGCCAGCGCCCAGCACACGAGCAAGGTTTTCATCGCGCCGCCTCCGCTTCGCCGTGCAGTTCGGCGTGGTCGGCGTCGTCGTGACTGGCGCCATAACCGCCGGTCTGATAAAGCCGGTCCTTGGGATCGGCGCGGTCAAACACCTTCCGGCCCTCGACCCAGGTTTGCTCGACGTGGGTGTAGACGCTGAGGGGATCGCCGGAGAGGATGATGAAGTCGGCGTCCTTGCCCGGGGCGAGCGAGCCCAGGCGGTCCTGCAATTCCAGCATTTCCGCGCCCGCCAAGGTAAGCCCTTCCAGGGCCTTCTGGCGGGAACAACCTGCCCGCACCGCCAGCGCGGCGACCCGCAGAAACAGCCGCGAATCGGTGACGCTGTCATCGGTGTGGAAGCCAAAGCGCGCGCCCGCCTTTTCGAGCGCCGCCGCGTTGCCGAAGCTGATGTCCTTGGCCTCGATCTTGCCGCCCGGGCTGTCCAGCAGCACCAGCGACGAGGCCACGCCGGCGCGGGCGATTTCCGGCGCCACCAGCCAGGCGTCGCTGACATGCTGCAACACCAGCTTGAAGCCGAACTCCTTTTGCAGACGCAGCACGGTGAGAATGTCGTCGTGGCGGTGCGTGTGGAAGTGCACGACGCGCTGGCCTTCCAGGACTTCCACCAGGCCTTCCATGCGCAGGTCGCGCGGCGGCTTTTTCGATGCGTCCGCCCCGGCCTGCTGGAGCTTGGCCCGGTACTCCTGCGCCTTGACGAACTGTTCGCGTACCAGGGCGGCGGACTTGCCGCGCGTGCCCGGGAACGGCGCGGCCCGCCGGGAGTTGGTGCCGTTGGCCATTTTCATCCCGCCCGCCGCGCGCCCGCCGGGCAGGTGGATCAGGAGATCCTCGATAGTCCTGCCCTCGCGCAGCTTCAAATAGAGCGTCTGCCCGCTCAGCAGGTGGCCGGAGCCCGGCATGATGTTCACGGTGGTCACGCCGCCAGACCGGGCTTTCTGGAGCGAGGCCGCGCGCACATTCAGCGAGTCGAGGATGCGGACGTCGGGCTGGATGGGTCCGCTCGCGTCCGCGCCAGCGGGCGCGCCGATATGGCTGTGGGTGTCCACCAGTCCGGGCATGATGGTTTTGCCGCGCACGTCGATCACGCGCGCCCCGGGCGGAACCTCGATCCCGGACGCCGCTCCCACGGCCCGGATCTTGCCGCCCTCCACCACCAGCGCCCCTTCGGCGATCTCCGGTCCACTGACCGGAATCAGCCGCGCCCCGCGAAACACCAGGGAAGACCCCTGCGCGTACAGCCCGAGACAGGCCGCTAAACCCAACCACCCGGCTTTCATGGCGAGAAGCCTCAGTGTAGCATCGGCGCCGCCGGGGCATTACAATACGGAGCGCTTCCCATGCCTGTCGTTCTTCTTGCTTTGCTCGCGCTGGCGGCGCTCGCCGCGCCTCCCCTTGAAGACCGCCGCAACACCGATACGCCACACACCGACACGCACTTCACCATGCCGGACTACCCCACGCGGGAAGCCTGGGAAACCCGCGCCCGCGCTCTCCGCCGGCAGATCCTGTTCGCCGCCGGGCTGGACCCGATGCCCGACCGGACGCCGCTTCGCCCCCAGATCTTCGGCCGCGTGGAAAGGCAGGGCTACTCAATCGAGAAGGTGCTGCTCGAAACCATGCCCGGGTATTTTCTGGGCGGCAATCTGTTCCGGCCGCTGGGCCGGACCGGCAAACTGCCCGCGGTGCTGTCGCCGCACGGGCACTGGTTGTACGGCCGGGTGGAACACCAGCCGCTCGGTTCGGTGCCCACGCGCGCCATCAACCTGGCGCGGCAGGGCTACGTGGTCTTCACCTATGACATGGTGGGCTACAACGACACGCTCCAGACGCCGCACGTCTTCGGCGGGGCGCGCGAGCAACTGTGGGGATTCGGGCCGCTGGGGCTGCAATTATGGAACTCGATCCGCGCGGCCGACTTCCTCGAGTCGCTGCCCGAGGTGGACCGGACCCGCCTCGGCATGACGGGCGCTTCCGGGGGCGGGACGCAGACGTTTCTGATGTACGCGGTGGACAGCCGGATCGCGTACGCCGCGCCCGTCAACATGATCTCCGCGATCATGCAAGGCGGCTCGCCGTGCGAGAATGCGCCCGGCCTCCGCGTGGGCGCGTTCAACGTCGAGATCGGCGCGCTCATGGCGCCCAAGCCATTGCTGATGGTGTCGGCGACGGGCGACTGGACCCGCAACACCCCGCGGGAGGAGTATCCGGCGATCCGCCGGATTTACGAACTCTACGGCGCCGGCGATCAAGTCGAGACCGTCCTGATCGACGCCCCGCACAATTACAACCAGGCCAGCCGGGAAGCAGTGTACCGCTTCTTCGCCAAACATGCCCTGGGAGACGCCGTGGGCGCCGACTCCGCAAAATACCGTGAAGCGCAGACCGCGCTGGAACCGCTTCAGAACATGCTGGCGCTGCATGGCCGGACGCTGCCGCCCGGCGCGCTGAACTACGATCAACTGTTCGCGCAGTGGGTGGCGGCGGCACGCCGGCAAACGGCCGCGGCGGACCCGGCAACCCTTCGCCAGCGCTTGGCGCTGGCCCTGCATGCCGAGTGGCCCGCCGGCGTCGAGCACGAAACCGAAGGTGAGCGCATCGTCCTGGGCCGGCCCGGACGCGGCGACCGCGTGCCCGGCCTCTGGCTTCCCGGCGAGAGCCGGACCGCGGCGACTCTCCTGGTGCACCCCGAGGGCGCTCAGGCCGCCCGCGCTACCGCCGAGGCCAAGGCGCGGCGGCGGGCAGGCCGCGCGCTGCTGGCTCTGGACGTCTTCCAAACCGGCGCCGCCCGGGCCCCGCGCGACCGTTCCCACCGGTTCTTCCTTACCTTTAACGTCTCCGACGACGCGGCGCGCGTTCAGGACATCCTCACCGGACTGGCTTGGCTCCGGCAAACAGGTTATTCCGAGCTGGAGCTGGTGGGATTGGACAAGGCCTCCCTGTGGGCGGCCTTCGCCGCCGCCCTGACGCCGGACCGGATCGCCCTCGAGGCGGATACCAGTTGGTTTGCCGGCGACGACGAGGCGTTTGTCCTGCACCTTCCGGCGCCGGGGATTCAACGCGCGGGCGGATTGGAAGCAGCCCGGCGGGCGCGCCCGTAGCCGGCGCCGGCCGGCTCCCGCTCAAGACGGCCCCGCGCCTTCACGCTTCCATCGCGAGTACCGAAATCCAGAACGGACCTTCCTCACAGGTAAACGCCTGGCGCAGGTGCAGGCCGGCCCGGCACACGCGGAGATGATAGTGGCTGCCGCTGACGACCGAGGGCATGGACAACCGGAGGCCCCGCGTGAGCACGCACTTCAGGTTGCCGCCAATCATATTGGCTACCTCCCCGAGCACGTCCCGCACCACATCGTCCACCGCCGCCGGTCGGCCGATCGAGAGAAACCGCCCGGCGAACGCGCACGCCTGCTCCGGGCCGCATTCGAAGAGCACCGCGCCGTGCCATTCGCCGGTCAGGTGCACCGCCGCGATCAAGCGGTTCGCGCCCGGCGACCACGGGGTTTCGCCCGCCCGGACCTCCAGTCCCATCATGGCCGCAAAGACGGATTCGACGACTTGCGCCAGTTCACCCGGGGAGATTTCCACGCTTATTTGTGCCGGCATTGCTTGTTCCTTTCAGCGGGCGCAGTACACCGTGGCGCTTCCCACGATCTGTCGTTCAAACCACTCTTCCACTCCGAAGGCCGTTTCGGCGCCGCCCAGCAGCAGCCACCCGCTGCGGAACAGAACGCCATGGAGTTCTTGCAGAATGTTCTTTTTGGTCGCCGCATCAAAGTAGATCAGGACGTTGCGGCAGAACACCAGATCGAAGGGACCCAACGCGCGCATGCTGTTGCGCAGGTCGATGGTCTCGAAACGCGCCATCCGGCGCACCGCGTCGTTCAACTGCCAGTCCACGCCGGCCCGCCGGAAGTATTTCACCAGCAGCGCCGCCGGCAATCCGCGATTGACTTCAATCTGCTGATACTTGCCCGCCCGGGCGCGCTCCAGCACCGGCGCGGAGTAATCCGTACCCAGGATCTGAACGTTCCAGTCTTGGAATCCCTCCTCGAGCAACAGCATGGCCAAGCTGTAGGCTTCCTGTCCGGTCGAGGCCGCGGCGGACCAGAACCGCAGCTTCCGCGTGTCCCGCCGTTCGCGCTTGAGCCGGGGCAGCAGGACGCTGCGGATGGCTTCATACTGGGCCGGGTCGCGAAAGAAGTACGTCTCGTTGGTGGTCATCGCTTCGGCCACCTGCCGGCCAAGGTCCGGCTCCCGGGTGGCCCGGAGCAGCGCGCAGAGGCTGTCAATCGACTCAAGGCCCAACTTCCGGACCAGGGGACTGAGCCTGCTTTCGAACAGGTAGTGTTTGTCGTGTTCCAGGACGATCCCGGCGTTACGGTACACGTGCTCCTGAAGAAACCGGTAGTTGTCCGGCTGGATTCCGCAGGAGGAAGAGACTTTCGGCATCATCGGGTTTCCTTTACCGGCAGCCCGCCAGGCGCAGAATTTCCGGCGCCACCTGGTCGAGCGGCAGCACGCGGTCGGCGAGGCCGGCGTTCACCACGGCGCCGGGCATGCCCCAAACCACGCTGGAAGCTTCGTCCTGCGCCAGAACGCGCGCGCCCCGCGCCTTCAGGATCTGGACGCCGCGCAGTCCGTCCTGCCCCATGCCGGTCAGAATCACGGCGAGGACCGCTCCCCCGTATACTTCGCCCAACGAAGCAAAAAGCGCGTCCACGGCGGGACGGCACGAGTTCTCAGGCGGCGACTGGTCCAAGCAAACCTGCACCTTGCCGTTCGCCGCCGCCACGCGCATATGGAAGTCCCCCGGCGCGATCAGGATCCGGCCGGGGACCACCGGCGCGCCTGCCGCCGCCTCTTCCACCGCCAGCGGGCAGGAGGCGTGTAATCGCTCGGCCAGCAGCCGCGTAAACAGGGGAGGCATGTGCTGGACCACCAGCACCGGCAAGGGAAATCCGCTCGGCAGTTTGGGCAGCAGCGCCCCCAGCGCCGTAGGCCCGCCGGTCGATACGCCAATCGCCAGCACCCGTGGCGGAATTCGCGGACTCCACGCGGGCGGCGGCATCGCTGGCGGGGCCGCCGCCTGCGCCCTCCCGGAGCTGTCCCCCGGCAAGCGGAAAAACTGCTTGATCTTCGGGACCAGTTCGTGGCGCAGGCGCGCCAGCGAGCGGTCGAGCGAGCCTTCGTTGGAAGCCTTCGCAACGTAATCATCGGCGCCGAGCGTCAGCGCCTCCAGCGTGACCGCCGCGCCGCGCTCGGTCAGGGTGCTGAACATGATCACGCGCAGGCGGGGATACTCCCGCCGCACCCGCCGCAACGTCTCCAGGCCGTCCATTTCCGGCATCTCGATATCGAGGGTGAGCACGTCGGGATTGCATTGCGGGATCCGTTGCAGGGCAATGGCGCCGTTCGCCGCCGCCCCCACCACCTCGAGCGCGGGGTCCTGCTCGAGCTCGTGGGTCACCAGCCGGCGGATGACCACCGAATCGTCCACCACCAGCACCCGAATTCGCTCGCCGGGCTGGAGCAAGCGTTTGTTCGTCGCGGCCATGCGCCCTCCTAGACGTGGATCCCTGCCAACTGGAGCTTTTCCAACAGGATTTCTTTTGTGAACGGCTTCATCACATACTCATTGGCGCCCGCCTCCAACGCGGCCGCCATCTGGTCCAGTTCGGTTTCCGTGGTCACCATCACCACCACCAGCGAGGCGAAGTCCGGATCCTGCCGGAGCCGCCGCACCAGTTCCACTCCATTCATCTCCGGCATATTCCAGTCCGCCAGCACCAGCCTGACCGCCGCGCGCTCGGCGCCGAGGACTTCCAAAGCCTCCCGGCCATTGGCCGCCTCGCGGACTTCAAAGCCGAGTTCGCGCAAAGTCCGCGAGAGGATGATGCGCACGGCCCGCGAATCGTCAACCACTAACGCTGTCGCCATTCCTGCCCTTTCGTATAAACGCCCCGGGGAGCGGCGCGGCCACCCGCACGGGGCCGCGCCGCCAACGGAAACATCAAAAAGTGAATCTCGCGATCACCGCTTGGAGCCGGGCCGCCATCTGGCTCATTTGCTGCGCCGCCTTTTGCGTGTCGTTGGCGCCCTCGGAGGTGTTCTTGGCCACCGCCGCCACCCCGCCGATGTTCTTGGCGATGTCCCCCACGCCTTGCGCCGCCTCGTTGACGCTGCGGCCGATCTCGTTGGTGGTCACCGTCTGCTCTTCCACCGCCGAAGCGATGGCGTTGGCGATGTCGTTGATCTGGTTGATGATCGTGCCGATCTCCTCGATCGCCTTGACGGCCCCCTTGGTGTCGCCCTGGATCGCCTCGATCTTCTGGCCGATCTCCTCGGTCGCCTTGGCGGTCTGCTTGGCAAGTTCTTTCACCTCGTTGGCCACCACCGCAAAGCCCTTGCCGGCTTCTCCCGCCCGCGCCGCCTCAATGGTGGCGTTCAGCGCCAGCAAGTTCGTCTGTTGCGCGATGGAGGTGATGACCTTGCTGATGTTGCCGATCTCCTGGCTCGATTCGCCCAGGTTCTGCACCGTGGCGTTGGCCGCCTGCGCCACACGGACCGCGTTGCTTGCCACCCGCGCCGCCTCGCTAGAACTCCGGGCGATTTCCCGGATGGACAATTGCATCTGTTCCGCCGCCGACGCCACCGCAGCCACGTTCTTCGAGACTCCCTCGCTGGCCGCCGAAGCAACGTTGGCCCGCGCGGCGGTTTCCTTGGCGTTGCCCGCCATCTGCTGGCTGACGGCGGTCAATTCCTCCGCCGAGGCAGCTAACGCCATGCTGTTCTCCGCCGTGATGCGCAGGGCCTCCGCGAAGCTCTCCAGGGTGCGGTTGATGCCTTCGACGATCCGCCGGAAGTCGCCTTTGTGCCGGGCGGCGTCGGCCCGGGTGGCAAGCCGTCCAGCGCGCGCCGCCTCGACCAGCAGGTCGGTGTCGGCGATCAAGGCCTTCAAGTTGGCGCGGACTTGGCCGAGGGAGCCCGCCAGGATGCCGCCGGATGCCGCCCCTCCGAAGCAAGCGTCGTCCAGCGCGCCCCGCGCCGCGGCGCGCGCCTGCTCCGCCAGCCGGAGCAGATACTCGCACAGGCCGGCGAAGGCGCGCCCCAGCGTGCCCGCCGCCGGATTCCGCCGCCCCAGCACGGGATCGTCGAGCCGGTCCTCCGCCAGCGCCCGCGCCTGCTCGATCAGAAGGGCGAGCGACTCCCGGATCTGTTCAAGGTGTTCCGTCTTGTCCGTGCCGCGGCCAGAGGATACCGCCTCCAAATCGAGCCCCATCGACTCAAACGTGCTCAGCAGGAACGCGGCGCCGATGGCCTGGATGTCGTAGTTGTATACCTTGAAGATCGCCTGTTCCGCGGCGGCGATCTTCTCCGGCTCCGCCAGGTGCTGGCGGAGAAATCGGCTGGTGAGCCGCTGGTATTCCGCATAAGAGCCGAGATACCACTTGAACGGCAGGTTGATCTTGTCGTGAACCGCCCCCACTCTCAGCCGGCGTTCGTAGTAATCGAGGCCCCAGTTGCCGCCCGCGCCCTCGAAGATCTGGACGAAATACTCCGCTTGCCTGGCTTCCAGGAGGCCCCGCAGGGCGTCGAGCGGCAAGCCCCGCTGGCCTGCGTGCCGCTCGAAAAACGCCCGCGTCGGCGGGAAACCGAATTGCCAATCATAAAACTGGCGCGCCATTTCCGGCGCAACCGATCTCGCCCAGGGAAGCAGTTCGCCGAGCAGGCTCCGTTCCTGCTCCCCCAACCGGATAAACCAACGCTGCGCGGCCAGGCTTGTTTCGTCGATTCCAAACCGCCGGGCCAGCGGATGCGGTCCTGCGGACCGCGGGACCTGCGGTATGTCGGGCGCCGCCGCTGCCTGGCGCTCCAGCGCATGTGTGCTCATGTGTTTCCTCTCCTCATGCTTGGGATGTGCGGCGCTTTTCACAGCCGCGCCGCGCCCTGCGTCCGGAAACGTTGGTCAGAACGTGAATCTCGCGATCACCGCCTGGAGCCGGGCCGCCATCTGGCTCAACTCTTGGGCCGCCTTCTGGGTATCGTTGGCGCCCTGCGTGGTGTTCCGCGCGGCCACCGCGACGCCGCCGATGTTCTTGGCGATGTCCCCCACGCCTTGCGCCGCCTCGTTGACGCTGCGGCCGATCTCGTTGGTGGTCACCGTCTGCTCTTCCACCGCCGAGGCGATGCTGTTGGCGATGTCGTTGATCTGGTTGATGATCGTGCCGATCTCCTCGATCGCCTTGACGGCCCCCTTGGTGTCGCCCTGGATCGCCTCGATCTTCTGGCCGATCTCCTCGGTCGCCTTGGCGGTCTGCTTGGCAAGTTCTTTCACCTCGTTGGCCACCACCGCAAAGCCCTTGCCGGCTTCTCCCGCCCGCGCCGCCTCAATGGTGGCGTTCAACGCCAGCAGGTTGGTCTGTTGCGCGATCGAGGTAATTACCTTGATCACGTTGCCGATCTCCTGGCTGGACTCGCCGAGCTTCTTCACGGTTTCGTTGGTCGTCTGCGCCACGCTGACCGCGTGCTTGGCCACCCGGGCCGACTCGTTGGCGTTCTTGGCGATCTCGCGGATCGAAGCCTGCATCTCCTCGGAGGCCGAGGCGACCGAGGCGACGTTTTTCGACACCTGCTCGCTGGCCGCCGACACCACGTTGGCTTGCGTGGCGGTTTCTTCGGCGTTGCCCGCCATCTGCTGGCTGACGGCGGTGAGTTCCTCCGAGGAGGAGGCCAACGCTTGCGCGTTCTGTGCGGTCTCCGAGATCAGGCCCGTGAGGTTCGTCCGCATCCGCTCGATGGTGTCGTTGATGAACGCCTTCTTGCCGGGAAACTGCTCAATGGTAGCTTTGAAGTTGCCTTTGCCGAACTCGGCCACGCAAGCCATCGCCTTCTTCTTCACGGCGATATGCCCGGCGACCATGTCGTTGACGCCTTGCGCCATCACCCGGTACGCCCCCTGGAACTTTTCTGCCGGGATGACGACATCGATATCGCCCTTGTTGTGCTCGTCCGACATGTGATTCATCTCGGCGATCAACCCACTGAGGGCGTCGATGCAGGCGTTCAGGTTGTTCTTGATCTCGTTGAAGTCGCCGTTGTAGCTGTCGGTGATCTTGGGCGGGATGTCGCCCTTCGAGATGCGGTCGACGTACTCGGCGGCCACGTTCAGCGGCCCGATCACCGCGTCGAGGGTGTTGTTGATGCCCTCGACGATCTTGCGGTACTCGCCCTGGAACTTGCTGGCGTCGGCGCGCGTGGCCAGTTTGCCTTCCACCGCCGCCCGGGTGAGCGCGCCCGCGTCGGCGGCCAGTTGTCTCAGCGTATCGCGCAAACGCACATTGCTTTGCGCCATTACGTCCCGTTCGGACATCACCTTAATCTCGATATCGAGATTTCCCTGGGAGATTTGCTGCACGCACCATGCGTCGTGCTGCGCATTCGCAATCATGTTCTGGATGGCTTCCACCATCTCGTCGGCGCTCGAGCGCTTCTCAATGCGGACATTGGTGTCACCCAGGGAGAGCTTTTTCGCAACCTCGGTAACCTGAGTCGTCGCCTCGATGAGATGGTTCAGGTTGTTCTTGATCTCGTTGAAATCCCCGTTGTAGCTGTCGGTGATCTTGGGCGGAATGTCGCCCTTCGAGATCCGGTCGACGTACTCGGCAGCCACGTTCAGCGGCCCGATGACCGCGTCCAGGGTGTTGTTGATGCCCTCGACGATCTTGCGGTACTCGCCCTGGAACTTGCTGGCGTCGGCGCGCGTGGCCAGTTTGCCTTCCACCGCCGCCCGGGTGAGCGCGGAAAGATCTGTGGTGAGCGCTTCGAGATTCTCCATCATCGCAATGATGGACGGCACCAGCTCGTCGCGTTCCGAGCGGCGACCGATTTTCTGATAATCGGCCAGTTCGTGGAGATCACCGCGCGCGACATCCTTGAGCGTGTCGATCACATGAAGCACGCGAGTTTGCACGGTATTGACCGATTTCGCCACGTCGGCAAAAATGCCCTGATACGATCCTTCCACCCGCACGCTGTAGTCGTTCACCGCCATTCGTTTCAGAACGGCGTCGGCCTCTGCCAAGCCGCCCAGTCCGTCGATGCAGGCGTTGAGATTGTTCTTGATCTCGTTGAAATCGCCCTGGTAGGCGTCGGTGATCTTGGGCGGGATGTCGCCCTTCGAGATGCGGTCGACGTACTCGGCGGCCACGTTCAGCGGCCCGATCAACGCATCGAGACAGCCGTTCATGCCGTCAATGAGCTGCCGGTAGGTCCCCTCAAAAGGGCTCGCGTCAATGCGCGAGGCGAGTTTGCCTTCTTTCACCGCGGCCGACAGGCGGAAGACCTCCTCGATAGCCTTCATTTCGGTGCCCAGCGGGTAGACGAGTTCGACCGCCGCAGCCACCTCGCCTCGCTCGTCAAACACCGGCGCCGCCGTCACCCGCACTGCGGTCTTCTGCCCTTGGACAACCGGAAACGCCTCGCCCGTGCACTTCTGGCGGCTTTTGATGGCGCGGGCCATCGCGCACGTGCCCGCGCGGCAATCCGGATTGTCAAATAAATCCCAGAACTTCAGTCCCACACAAGCGTCCGGCGATCTGCCGGCCGCTTGCGCGGCCGCCTGGTTAAGGCGCAGGATCGTGTGATCCGGATCCAAGACGATCACCGGCTGCGGGACCAGATCGAAGAGGCTCGCCTCGCCGAGCCCCCACTGCTCCCTCGCGCCCACTTCGCGGTCCAACACGGCGGCGCCGCCGGACGGGTTGCGGCCCGAGCCAACGCTCCGGCCGTTCGTTGTTTGTCTTGCCATGCTCTTTACTCCTTGAGTGTTCCGTTTGGTTCCCTATGACGCCGTCGCCGGCGCCAAACTCTGGATGCCTTACGCTCCGCCGGCGGGCATGCCGTTGCCGGCCATCCGCCGCGATTCCCGCAGCCTTTCGTTGGCGTGCTCGGTGAGCGGAGCGCCGTGCCCGAAATAAATCCGCCGGATCTCGCGGGCGCACAACTTGTCCAGCGCCGCCAGAAATCCGGCTTCGTAAGTCCCCGGCGAGGCGATCAGCAGCGGCGAGTCGCCGGCGAACAGCACACCCTCCGCTTCGTTGTAAAGGCAGATTGAGTCGCTGCTATGACCCGGGGTGTGAATCACCTCGAAATCCCGGTCGCCCATCCGGAGGGTGTCCCCATCGCGCAGCAGGCAATCGACGCCGCCCACGCCCGGCGAAAACGCGAACACCTTGGGGTGGAACGCCTCGCGGATCCGCGGCAGCAGCGCGCAGTGATCCGAATGCGAATGCGTCAGCACCACCTGCTCCACCGGCCATTTGCCGAGCCCCGTGGGCGCTTCGGCGATGCTGTCGAGAATCGCCGGGTCCTGCCCTACATCGACCAACGTGTTCGCGTCCTCGAGCCGGCTCGCGTCGCCGAGCACCAGGTAGACTTGGGAAGTATAGATCCGGCCGCTGTTGTTGAGGGTCACGATCCGCATCCGGGCGCCTCCACTTTGCGGAATACGGGCGCGTCCGGGCTCGCCCGCTCGAACAGCGGAGCGAGTTCGACGGGCATTTCCTGGGTCTGTTCGCTGGCGAACAAGCCGCCTGGCGCCAGCGCCCGGTGAAACATCCGGAGCACTTCCACTCTCTCGGCCGGCTGGAAATGCAGCAACACGTTCTTGCATAAGACCAGCGCGTAGCCGTGGCCGATTTCCTGAAGAGAAAGCAGATCGTGCTGCTGGAAGACGACCCGCCGCCGGATCTTTTCGATCACCCGGAAGTGGTCGGGTTTGCCGTTGGGCTCGAAGTACTTCTCCAGAATGCCCGGAGGCAGCCGCGACAACTCTTCCTTCGGATAAGCGCCCGCTTCGATGATCCGGGCGAACTGGCCCGTGCTCTCCACATCGGTCGCATCGATGCGGAGGTTGTGGAAGGCGAAGTGCCCCATCCCTTCGGCCAGCAGGATGGCCAGCGTGTAAGGCTCCTGGCCCATCGCGCAACCGGCATCCCAAATCCGGGGCCGGCTGCGGCCCGCCAGGATCGGCAGGAGATGTTCAACCACCCGGTCTAATACCTGCTGGTCCCGGAAAAAGAACGTGAACGCCACGCTCAGACCCTCCTCGCTGACGGGCGGCGGCCACCGGACCCGCCCCAAAGACGCCCATCAGGCCAGACGCCACGTTTAGAAACTAAAGTTCCACATCGCATACGGGTATTCGATCGCTGCCCGGCCTGCCTGCGTGAGGTATGGGCCAGGGAACAACTGCGCGTAGCCGAGCCAAACCTGGAGATGCCTGCTGATTTGGCGGATGCAGCGCAAATCGAACGCGCTGCCGACGTAGGCGTCCGCCGCATGCGGCAGGAAAGCAAAAACGGCGCCCGCGAAGTTATAAAGCGCATCCCCGCGCTCGGCCAGCCAGAACCAGTGGTACGCGGTTTGGACCCGGGTCTTCCGGTCCGGCTGCCATTCAAAATAGACCCTGGGTTCGTGCAGGTTCCGCCAGCCAAAATCCGCAGCCGTGCCGAAAATGTTCGTCGGATAGTGCGCATCGAAGCTCCCATAGTGGCCGTCGCGCGGAGCTTTGTCGCCCGAGGCATAGTTATACTCGGCCGCCAGGCGGAGCGGTCTGCGCGCACACTGCAACTTTCGGCCAATCTCCCAATGGCCGGCCCAGGCGGCGACGCTCTCTCCGGCGAAGCGCCCCCGCTGGAGCGCCAGCTCCGCGTTATAGTCCCAGCGGTAGGGCAGCGGACCCGCGCTCCGCACTCCGTAGGTGAGCAGGCTTGCCGCCCGCCGGTCCCGCTTCCAGAACAAGTAAACGTCAACCGTCCTGGTTTTGCCCAGCAAATCAAACGACGCGTAGACGCCGGAGAGCATTTTGTCCCGCCGGGGAGCGTCAAAGCCCTTACAGGGAGTTACGACAAACGAGGCGAATCCATCCAGGCGCACGCTGCCGGGGCGCAGGCTTACCCGCAGCGCGTCGTATGCCGGCCCCACATTGCCCCAGTTACTCGTGCCGACCAAACGCATATCGCCGAAGACCAAAGGCTGGCGGCCCACGCGCACGCTCAGTGGCGCCTCTTCCCCGCCTCTGCCGAACTCGACATAGCTCAGCCGCAGATCGGCTGGTTGGGCGACGCTATACGGGATCGGCTTGCGGCCGTAACCGCCCTGGCGCGAGTCCTGGATCTGCGTCACCAGCCGCATCCACCCGCTAGGGGAAACTTGGGCGTTTAGCCGAAAGCGGTGCAAATAGTAAGCGTCATCCTGGCCCGGCACTGCGTTCAAGCCGAAATAGTCGTCGGAGCGGCCCCGGATCTCCGCGCCCAGGCGGAGCCAAGGGGGAAGCGTCGCCAGCCAACTTTCGATCTGCGCGGCCGGATTCAATAAAGATGGCGGGGCCGAGCCCTCGCTGGCGGCGGTGTTCTCGCTTGCAAACGAGAGCGCGCTACCGAGCAGGCACAGAGCGGCAAGCAGGGGACGCGACATCGAAATTCTCTCTTGTTCTGCCCATCCTGGCGTCGGCCAGATCCACCGTCCGCTCGGCGTCGAGAACCAGCAGCAGGCGGTCCTTGAGCTTGTAGACGCCGCGGATCAGGTCCCGCGCCGCGGGATCCAGGTTCTCCGGCGGCCGTTCGTAGGTGGCCGCGTCCACATCCAGCACGTCGCCGATCTCGTCGACCAGCAGACTCACGGCGCCGTCCTCGGTGCGGACCACCATGTTCATTGGCGACTGGTCTCCGGCGCGGGGCGGCAGCCGCAGGCGCCGCCGCATGTCGATGGCGGTGACGATCTGGCCGCGCAGGTTGATCAGCCCCTCGATGACCTCGGGGGCTTGCGGCACGCGGGTCATCTGCTGGAAGCGCAATACTTCCTGGACGCGGAGCACGTCCACGCCGAAAAACAGGTCAGCCAGGAAGAAGGTGGCGAACTGGCCGCTCGCCTGCGCCAGTTCGGATTTTGCGGTCTCGCTGTCAGTCGCCATCGGTTATTTCTCCTCTCCCGCGCCGACCGGCGCCGTCTCGGCCGAATCTAGCGCGGAGGCCAGGCGCGCAATGGATTCGAGCATGGCTTCCCGGTCGAACTTCGCCTGGCAGTCCTGAAAACCCGCCGTCCGGAGCGCCGGCTCCCGGACCCGCGCGGGGGAATCCACCAGCGCCAGCACCGGGATGGCCTCCCACTCCGGCCGGCGGCGCATGGCCTCGAGCAGCGCGGCGCTGCCCTTCGGCGGAAGATCCACCGCCGCGGCGACCACGTCCACCGGCTCGTGCTCGAGCCCGCGCAGCGCCTCGTCCAGGTTCGCGGCCTCCAGCACCCGGTAGCCCGCCATGTCCAGGCCGCTTCGAATCAGACCCCGGGAAAAAGCCGAAGCTTCGGCCACCAGGATCCGCTTGCCGCCCGCTGGGCCGCCGCCGTCCCGAAACCAGTCCTCTGCCGCGGCGTCGAGCACATAGTTAAGATCCAGAAAATCGGTGACCCGCTTGCCCACCACCGCCGAGCCGAGCAGTCCTTTGCGGCCCGACCTCTGGCGCACCGCGACCGCCTCTTCGGCGACATCCAGAATCTGGTCGACGATGAGGCCCACGCTGCGGTCGCCGTCGTTGAACACCACCACCTGCACCGGATCGGCCGTGAGGCCGGGGCCCCCCGCGCCGCCTTCCAGCAGGTCCCGGAGCGGCGCCAAGGGAAGGATGCGGTTCCGGTATTGCACCACCAGGCGCCCGCCCGCGTGCTCGATCGAGTTTTGGGGAAACTCCTCCAGCCGGGCGACCAGCGAAAGCGGGACGGCCAGACGCTCGAACGAGCCCGCGCGGAACAGCAGCAGCCGCTGCTGATCGGTCCCGGCTTGCGTCTTTTGTTCCGCCGCCACGCGCGCCTGCTCCCGGGATTCAGCCAGCACCCCGGATCGTTGGCCGATGCCGAGCACGTCGAGAATCAGCGCCACCCGGCCATCGCCCATGATGGTCGCGCCCGCGTACACGCTGAGCCCTTTTAACTGCTTGCCCAGTGGTTTGACCACGATTTCCTGGGTGTCGTTGATGCCGTCCACCACCAGGCCAAACTGCCGGTCCTCGGCTTGAAGGACCACGATGCTGACCGCCTCGGCCCGCCCAGCGGCTTGCAGCCCGAGCACCTCATTCAAATAGGCGATGGGCAGCAGATTCCCGCGCCGGCGGTAGACCGGGGTGCCGTGCACGTGCTCGATGTGTTTGTCCGAGGAATCTCCCTCCAGGCGGATCAGTTCGAGCAGACTCACCTGCGGGATGACGAACCGTTCTCCGCCGCTGGTGATCACCAGGCCGGGAATGATGGCTAACGTCAGCGGGATTTTGAGTTTGACCGTGGTCCCTTCGCCCGGCCGGCTGACCAGGTCGACGACGCCGCCGATCTTCTCGATGTGAGTTTTGACGACGTCCATGCCCACGCCGCGTCCCGAGACGTTGGTCACGGTCCGCGCGGTCGAGAACCCGGGCTGAAAGATCAGGTTCAGGGCCTCGCGGTCGCTCAGTTTGTCGGCCTGTTCGGGCCGGAGGATCCCTTTCTCGATTGCTTTCTGCTTGACCCGCCCGCTGTCAATCCCCGCCCCGTCATCGCTGATTTCAATGTTGACCTGCCCGCCTTCGTGATACGCGCGGAGAGTCAGTCTCCCCTGGGGCGGCTTCCCCGCCCGGGCGCGCGCTTCGGGCGGTTCGATGCCGTGATCGCACGAATTGCGGACCAGATGCACCAGCGGGTCTTTGATGGCCTCAATGATGGTCCGGTCCAGTTCCGTTTCCGCCCCGTCCATCTCGAGGCGGATCTGTTTGCCCATGGCCACCGCCAGATCGCGCACCAGGCGAGGCAACTTGTTCCACACCATGCCGATGGGCTGCATGCGCGTCTTCATGACGCCTTCCTGCAACTCGGTGGTGATCAGATTGAGCCGCTGCGAGGTGGCGTTGAGTGCGGCGTCCTCGCGCTCGGTGTTGAACTGGAGGATCTGGTTGCGGGTGAGCACGAGCTCCCCCACCAGATCCATCAGCTTGTCGAGCAGCCCGACGCCGACGCGAATGTTGGCGTCCGTCACGGCCGAACCCCTGCCGCCCTCGCCGTCCAGCTTGGCGCCCTCGGGACTGCCGTGGACGCCCGCCTGGTCGCCGGGGTCGACGGGCGAAGCGGCCGGAGGCGGCGCCGAAGAGCCGGGCGCCGCCACCGCGGCCCGCAGCCGTTCCACCAGGTCTTCGAACGCGTGCGCGCCCTCCTCGCCGTTCGCCTCGATCGCGGCCAGCAGCTTGCGCGACGCGTCCACCGTCTCCAGGATCAGCGACACGATGGTGGGATTCACCACCTGCCGGCCATCGCGCAACTGACTCAGCAGGCTCTCGGCCTGGTGGGTGACCGCCTCCAGGGTGGGAAAACCCAAAAACCCGGACGTGCCTTTGATCGTATGGATTGTGCGGAAAATGCTGGCCAGCAGCGCGGCGTCCTGCGGCCGCTGCTCCAACTCGACCAGTTCCTGGTCGAGCCGCGCGAGATTCTCATGGCTTTCCACGAGAAACTCACGAATCACTTCCTGATCTTGATGCAGCATGGGCTTTTCTTTTTCGGAACACGCGCACGGAGCCTGCTCCGCGCGGCGGAAACGGTTGTTCCTCCTCTGTTTGGCGCTGTGCGCTTTGCCCGTGTGCGCTCTGCAGCGAGGCTGCTCTCCCCGGATGGACTTTGGATCGGTCCTCCCGCCACGGATGCTGGGCGGCCTGCTCCGCGCCCCACGCTTTCTATATCGTCCGCGGGCGGAGAACTTGCATATTCCTCGTTTCGGCGAGGGTTAGCTGGAGATGATTTCTACAAGACGTACTCCCCCACCGGCGCGGCATCCCCGGGGAGCTTGCGAATGGCGGATGACGGAACCTGCTCGGCCCGTGCCTCCGCGCCGCCGGGTCTCTACTCCACCAAAGCCGCGGGATTGCGAAGCTCGCCGATCTCCGAGACGCGGATGGCGACCACGTCTCCCGGTTGCAGCGCCGCCGATTCCGGCACGATGATGCCCGTCCCGGTCGATAGCACGGACGCGGCCGGCACCGCGTTCGCGCGCAGCAGATAGCCGATCAGCTCTTCGAGTTTGCGGTTCAGTTTCGACGTGTTGACCTGACCTTCGTAGATCGTCCGGCCGGCGCGCGTGATGGTGCAGGTCATTTCCAGCGCGTAGGGATTGGTCAGCTCGTCCGGGGTGACGATGACCGGCCCCAACGCGCAGCACGCGTTGTACGCCTTCGACTGGGGAAGGTAGAGCGGATTCTCGCGTTCAATGTCCCAGGCCGAAACGTCGTTGCACAGCGTGTAGCCAACGATGCGGCCCTTGCTGCCCAAGACGACGGCGAGTTCCGGTTCGGGCGCGGTGAACCGGGAATCGGGACGAATCCCGATCGGCTGGCCGGGCCCCGCGCAGACGCGCGCCGTGCCCTTGAAAAAGATCTCCGGCCGCGGGTGGGTGTAGACGTAGGCGTACATGCCCTCGCGCGTGCCATGCTCGGCGTCGCGGAAGGCGGCGCTCATCTCATAGGTGCAGCCGCACGCCCAGACTTCCACCGGGGACACCGGCAGCAGGAGATCGGCTTGTTCGGGGTGGCGCGCGGCCAGGTCCGCAGCCAGGTCGGCGAGCGGCGTGTGCTCGGCTTCCGAGCGGCGAATCAGGTCGGCGACGGTGTGGCCGGGAATCGGGCGCGCGCCGCCCGCATCGCACAGCGCGGCGGTGACGCGGTGGTTGAAGCGGATTTGTCCGAGGCGCATGAGTCAGTATTTCAGATAGACAGTCTTATAGTCAGTAAAGAACTCGAGCGCGGCCGGCCCTTGTTCCTTGGGGCCGAAGCTCGAGTCCTTGGACCCGCCGAAGGGCAACTGATACTCGACGCCCGCGCTGGGCAGGTTGACGGTCAACAAGCCCGCTTCCATCCCGTACACATACTCAAAGACGCGCGAGACATTGGTGGTCTGGATGGACGCCGAGAGGCCGAAGGGCACGCGGTTGGCGATGCGCAAGGCGTCGGCGAAGTCCTTGGCGCGCATGACGGCCAGCACGGGTCCGAAGATCTCTTCGTTGGCGATGGTCATCTCCTCGGTGACATCGGCGAAGATGGTGGGCTCGACAAAATACCCTTTGTCATAGGCGCCGCCGGTGAGCCGGCGGCCGCCGCAGCGGGGCTCGCCGCATTCGCGGCGGCCGATCTCGATGTAGCGCAGGTCGGTTTCCAGTTGCCCCGCGTCGACCGCGGGCCCGATCTCGACGCCGGGCTCCATGCCGTTGCCGACCCGCAATTTGCGCGTGCGTTCGACCAGCGCCTCGACGAAGCGGTCGTAGATCGCCTCCTCGACGATCGCGCGGCTGGTGGCGGTGCACTTCTGGCCGGTCGAAAAGAAGGCGCCGTTGACGGTGTTTTCGACGGCGAGGGCGAAGTCAGCGTCCGCCAGCACGATGGTCGGATTCTTGCCGCCCATCTCGAGTTGAATCCGCAGCCGCCGCCGCGAAGCCTCGGCGTGGAGCCAGTTGCCGATCTCGCAGGAGCCGGTAAAGGAAACGGCCTTCAACGGCGGCGCATCGACGAGGGCTTGGCCCAGCGCGCCGCCGCTGCCGGCCACGAAGTTGACCACTCCTTTGGGAATACCGGCTTCGTGCAGCGCCTCGACCAGACGCCAGGCGCTCAGGGGCGCGGCCGAGGCCGGTTTCAACACGACGGTATTGCCGGCGATCAGCGCCGGCGCCAGCTTCCAGGCCGGAATGGCGCTGGGGAAATTCCACGGCGTAATCAGGCCGACGACGCCGAGCGGCTTGCGGATGGCGAACATGTGCACGCGCTCGCGCTCGCTCGGCGCCAGCAGGCCCGGCAGCCGCGAACCTTCGCCGGCGAAGTACCGGAAGATGTTGATGGCGCGGCGTACTTCGCCCTTGGCTTCGGGAAGGGTTTTCCCTTCCTCGCGGGTCATTTCGGCGGAGATCTGGTCGAACTTGCGGTCGAGGATTTCGGCGGCTTTGAACAGAATGTTGCCGCGGGCGGGGGCGGGCATCGCCGCCCACGCGGGAAATGCAGCCTGGGCCGCGGCCGCGGCATCGGCGATATCCTGCGGCGAGCCCTTGACGAACAGCCCTACTACCTCTTCCGTATTGGCGGGATTGCGGTTTTCAAAGGTCGACGCGCCGCCGACCCACTCTCCGTTGATGTAGTTCAAAAACGTAGTTGCGCTCATGGCGGTTCCGGCGTGGACCCTTGATTATATCGTGCGCGCCGCGGACGTCCCACCCGCCCGCCTTTGCCAGAATGGAGAGGATGACGGGCGTGCAGATCTTCGGCCTGCGGGACTCGGCCGCGACCCGGGCGGCGGAGCGGTTCTTCAAGGAGCGCGGGGTGGCCGTTCATTTTGTGGACCTGAAGCGAAAGCCGATGGCGCCGGGAGAGTTCCAGCGTTTCGCCGCGCGGTTTGGCTTGGCCGGACTGCTGGACCGGGAGGGTAAGGCTTATGCGGAGTCCGGCCTGGCCTATCTGCGGCTCAGCGAGGCCGAGCTGCTGGGGAAGATCGAGCGAGATCCGCGTTTGCTCCGGCTGCCGCTCGTCCGCAGCGCCCAGGGGCTCTCCCTGGGACGCGACGAGACCGCCTGGAAGGCCATGTTGCCGGCGCGGCCCGTTGTGCGGCCCTGAACAATGCTCTACAGCCGCTGCTTGGCTTTGCCGATATTGACCCACAGAGGCATGCTCCCCGCTCCGGGTAGCGAGGGGGCCGGTCTCCGGCAGATGAACAGTCAAGGCCCCTCGATCGGCGCGAGCGCAGGGTTGCGCCTCCTGGCGCTGCTGGCGCTTCTGTCGTGGTGCGGGGCGGTCCGCCGGGCGGAAGCGCTGGACCCCGGCCAGCCAGCCCATTTCTACACCGTCGAGCACTGGGGTCCGCGGGAGGGGTTTCCGGAGGAAACCATTTTCGCCCTTACTCAGACGCGGGATGGCTACTTGTGGTTGGCGACGCCCGCGGGGCTGGTGCGTTTCGACGGACGGGAGTTCGGGTTCTGGGACCGCCAGCGCGTGCCCGGATTGGAAACGCTCAGCGCGGCGAGCCTGTTGGCCGCGGCGGATGGCAGCCTCTGGATGCGCAATTCGGCGGGCGAGCTGTGGCGGCACCGGAACGGCCGCTTCGAGCGCATCGTGGCAGCGAACAGCGGGGACCGAGTGCTCTGGGTCGGCGAGGGCGGGGACCAACGCATCTGGCTGGCAACGCGGGAAGCCATCCACCGGATCGAAAACGAACGCATCTCGCGGGAGGTTTTTCGCTTCACCGGGTTGGGGGAGGAGGCCGGAGACTGGTTCCTGGACCGGCAGGGGTTTCTGTGGGTGCGCCAGCGGTCCGGGGGACTGGTGCGCTGGTCGCCTGCCGGGCAATTGGCTGGCGAGTGGCGGAACGGCCGGGCGCCGCCGGAGTTCGTTCAGTCTATGGTCCAGGACGAGGATGGCGTGTTTTGGTTGGCCACCTCCGCGGGCCTCTTCACGCTGCGGGAGGACACGATCCGAAAAGTGGAAGCCGCCCGGGTTTCGGGGGCCGTGGTGCGTCTGCGCCTCGACCAGGGCGCGCTTTGGATTGCCTCCGAGCAGGGGCTGAGCCGCCTCTACAAAGACCGCTGGGAGGTGATCCTCAAACCCGGGGAACTCGGCTACGCAAACTTCCCGGCGATGTTTGCCGACCGGGAAGGGAGCTTGTGGCTGGGGTCGGCTCGCGACGGGCTGTACCGGGTGAAGGATTCCAAGTTCGCCAACCTCACCGAGGCGGAGGGCCTTTCGAGTAATCCCGTGTTGGCGGTATATCGGGACCGCCGCGGCGTGGTTTGGATCGGGACCAGCAAGGGGTTGGACCGCCGGGAGCCGGACGGAAAGATCCGCCGGGTCAAGGTGCTCGCCGGGCGCGCGGGCGTTGCGATCCGCGCGATCGCCGAGGACGCGGAGGGCGCAATCTGGGTGGGAGGCGATTGGGGCCTTGCCACCGGGAAGGAAGGCCAGTTCAGGGCGGTGCGCCTGTCGGAAAAACCCACCGCGGTGCGCGCGATCACGGGAAGGCGCGCCGGCGGGGTTTGGGTCGCTTCCTCCGAAGGGCTGTGCGAGTGGTCGGAATCGCGGCCGAAGTGGTGGAGCACGCCCCCCGAAATGCCAGTGACGGCGACCCGCTACCTGCTCGACGCGGGGCGTCACGGACTCCTCGTCTCGCTGTGGCAGGGGGGCCTCTGGAAATGCCACGAGGGTCAATGTGGGCAGCTTATTGGAGGCGAAGCCAACGGGAAGCCGGTGACGGCCTTCGCCACACTGGAGGATTCGGCGGGGCGGCTGTGGGTGGTTTCGTCCCGGGGTTTGGCGGAACTGGTTCCTCGCCGGGAAGACGGCGCATTCGATGTGATCTGGCACTCGTTCGGCAGGTTCCTTCACCACCCGGAGACCGAGTTCTACCAGATTGGCGAAGACAGCAAGGGAAGGTTGTGGCTTGCCTCCAGGCGGAGTCTGGTTCGGATCGACCGCCCTGGGCCGGGCCAGCTCGACGAACGTTCGGTCCGCCAGTATGATCTGTTCGACGGGATGCGCAGCGCGAATTTTGGCGTCGCGCGTCAGGCCTGGAAATCCGCCACCACGGGCGGCGTATTGTGGTTTCCCAACATGGTGGGGCTGGTGGGAGTCGACGAGACACGAGTGCGCGATAACCCGCTGCCCCCCCTCGTCCACATTGAACAACTGGTCGCGGATGGAAAGCCGGTGGACCTGACGGCTCCGGCGGCGCTCGCCGCGGGGACCGAACGGATCGAGATCAGCTACTCGGGCCTCAGCCTGGTTGCGCCGTCGAAGGTCCGGTACCGGTTCCGGCTGGAAGGATTTGACCCGGACTGGGTGGATGCCGGAACCGGCAATCGCGCCGTCTATACGCGGCTGGGGCAAGGCGAGTACCGGTTCCGTGTTCAGGCGTGTAACAACGATGGCGTGTGGAATGAAGAAGGCGCCGCCCTCCCTTTTCGGATTCCGCCGCATTATTGGGAGCGCACGGGCTTCCGTCTGGGCGCCGCCCTGCTGCTGCTGGCGTGCGGGGGGTTTCTTTGGCGGATGCGGACCCGCGCCTTGGTCGCCCGGAACGCGGAACTCGAACAGCGGGTCCAGGAGCGAACCGCCGAACTCGATCGCGCCCGCCATCAGGCCGAAGCCGCCGCGCAAGCCAAAGCGGACTTCCTGGCGACGATGAGCCACGAGATTCGCACGCCCATGAACGGGATCGTGGGCATGTTGAGTCTGCTCGAACGCACCGAGCTGACGCCGGAGCAGCGGCGCTACGCGGAGACGATCTCAGCGTCGGCGCACGGGTTGCTTGCCATCGTCAACGACGTCCTGGACTTGGCGCGCATCGAGTCCGGAAATTTGCGGATTCGGCCCGCCCCTGTAAACGTCCGGCTCCTGTGCGAGCAGGTGACTGGTTTGTTCGAGCAGGCGGCGGCCACCAAAGGCGTGCGCTTGTCGTGCCACTGGTCCAGCGGCCTTCCCGAGTGGTTTCAGGCCGACCCGACGCGCCTGCGGCAGATCCTGGGAAATCTTTTAGGGAACGCCGTGAAGTTCACCGAACAGGGATTCGTGGAGCTAACCGTAAGCGGGGCCGAAGCCGCCGATGGGCGGTGGGATCTCACCTTCAGCGTGCGCGACACGGGCATCGGCATGACGGCCGCGGAATTGGGCAGGATTTTCCGGAAATTTTCTCAAGCCGGACCGCTGGCGGAGAAATACGGAGGCGCGGGGCTGGGTTTGGCGATCTCCCGGGGACTGGCGGAAAGCATGGACGGCCGGCTGGATGCGGAGAGCGCACCGCACCAAGGTTCGTGCTTCCGCCTGAGGCTGACGCTACCGCGGGCCGTGCCTGCTCCGAGCCAACCCGAACACCCTCCGGACCCGGCGGACACCGGCGGCGCGGGCGACTGTCGGGTCCTGATCGCGGAGGATAACGCCGTAAACGTCAAGGTCGCCGCCGGGATGCTGGCGCGTTTGGGATGTCAGGTTTCGGTTGCCGCCAACGGCCGGGAAGCCCTGGAAGCCCTGGACCGGGAAATGTTTGACGTGGTCCTGATGGATTGCCAGATGCCCGAGATGGATGGATTTGAGGCAACCCGCCGGATTCGCCAGCGTTTCCCGTCCGGCGGCCCCGTGGTGATCGCGTTGACCGCGAACGCTTTGGCGGAAGATCGGGAGCGCTGCCTGGCGGCAGGCATGGATGATTACATTGCCAAGCCCTTCGGGCTCGAGGATCTGGCCGCATGTCTGAAGCGCTGGCGGGTTGCCCGGCGCTGTATTTCGGCGCAAACCACTCCGCAGCTCTCGAATGGCGCTGACTCTCTGGCGCATGACGTCTCGAACTGACTCCCGGGCGGCCCGAAAGCGGGGCCCGGCAGCAGGCAGGATCCACACGAGACCTCTACGCAGCGCTTGGCTGGCTGGACGCGCTCCCGCGCCGCCGGGCGCTCCCGGGAGGCGCTGCCATCCCAAACCGGCCTTGCGGATCTGTTCAGTTGCCGGAAATCTGGCCAATCACGGTCAGATACACCGGCTGCTCGATGAACTTGGGATCCGCGCCGGCCAACAGCACCATCAGCGCGTACCGTCCGACCGAGGTATTGGCCGGCACTCTAAACTGAATCGAGCTTTCTGATTGGGTTACGATCTCTGTCTTGATGTCGTTCTTCCCGTCGGTCAGGTACAACGCGTCCACGCGGCTTTTGTCCAGCGCATCGCCGAACGCCGTCGCCAGCTCGCCCGCCCGCACAGACGCCGGTTCCACCCGCCGCATAAACGGCGTAGCCTGGGGCAGCGGATCCTTTGCCAGCAGCAGAGAAGCCAGCGGGAAAATCATCACCACGAGAACCAAAAACCCGATTGCTGCGTGAAATCTCCTCATGGAGGGCTCCTTCCTGGATCCTGGCAATGCACGTCATGCACCAACCGGCAAGGAGCGCAAGCTGGAGGCTTTGCGAGCCGGCGGCGGGTCGAGTTGGCTGATTTTACTCGGCTTCCCTTGGGGGATTTCACCCGGCGCCAAGCTGGAAACCAGCCGGCTGGACCCAGGCTTCCTAAGCTCCATCATCCTGATTTCGTGGAACTTGAGTGCTGGCGCCGCGATTCGGGCTTCCGGTTGCAACGGACTGTGGCGAGGAGGTGCAATGTCATGCTATTCGAAATCTCTTCCGGGCTGGGCGCGCTGCTGACGCTGAAAGGCTTGGTGAATCTTGTCCTGATCCTGGTGGCGGCCGGCATCGCCATCCTGGTGCTGCGCCGGTTGTTCTCGGGCTTTCTCCGATTTGGTGGCACCCGGATCGTCAGTTGCCCCGAGAACAAGCAGACGGTCGCCGTCGAACTCGACCGGGTGCATGCCACCCTCACGGGCGTGGGAGGAAAGCCTGAGCTCAGACTCACCGAGTGCACCCGGTGGCCGGAGCGGGCCGGTTGCGGGCAGATGTGTCTGTCGCAGATTGAAGCTTCGCCGGAAGGTTGTCTGCTCAAGAACATCCTGACCGCTTGGTACCGCGGCAAGCAGTGTGTATTCTGCGGCCAGGACCTGAGCAACATCAATTGGATGGAGCATCGCCCCGCGCTGCGCACGCCGGAAGGAAAGACGCTGCGGTGGAGCGAAATCCAGCCCGAACAGGTGTACGGAGTGTTGGAGACGCACCAGCCCGTCTGCTGGAATTGCCACGTCGCGGAGCAATTCCGCGCCGAGCATCCGGAACTGATCGTGGACCGGGGCATGACCACCACGCGCGAAGCCTAAGTTCTGTTCTGGCGCCTCCAAGAGGTGCGAACCTTACCAGAAGCGGTACCAGGGCCGGCGCGGGTGTTGCGTTTCCGGCGCGAGGCCGCCCTCCACTATGGGGTCTCCCGTCAGAACGGCCATCGGATTCAGCGAGAAAAGGTGCTCGGCCCGGCGCGGACCCCATTTGCGCGACACGTAGGCGAACGCTTCGCTCAGGATGGGCGGGCGATGGGTGGTGTCGTGCGCGTCGCTGGCCACGATGTGCACCAGTCCCCGCCCCATCAATGCGTCGCTGGCCGCCTTCGCCTGGCGTCCGAATCGCCCCAGCAACGACGCCGCCGTCACCTGAATCAGGCACCCGGCCTGCACCCAGCACGCCAGCCGCCCGATCCGGGTTTGCAACAGGCCATTGCGCTCCGGATGCGTGATGATCGGCACTATGCCGCCGGCCAACATTCGGGCGAACACATCGTCCGTAGTCTTGGGAATCAGCAAATCGGAAAACTCGACCAGCAGGTACTTGCGCTGGTTAATGGTGTACTTGCGGGGGTCGGTTAGCGCGGACTCGATGTTGTCGAACGACAGGTGCAGGTCGCAACCCAGGTGGATCCGGATCCGGCTTCCCGCCGCGCCAGCCAGTTCCCTGACCTTGGATTCCGCGACGCCGGGATCGAACGCGTACTCGTGATTGGCGTGCGGCGTGGCGACGATATCGGTGGTTCCATCCGCCGCCGCCAGTTCCAGCATCGCCAGGGCTTCTTCAAAAGTTTCCGGCCCGTCGTCCACTCCGGGCAGAATGTGCGAATGAATGTCGATCACTCGGGTTTCACAGCGCGGCGCCCGATTGCTGCCAGGACTTCGTCAGATGAACATCTCCTCGTCCTGGGTCACCTGTTCGACGGTAGGCCGCCGGCCCATCGCCAGGGTGGCCAGAGCCGCGCGAACGCCGTTCATGACGCCGTTCACCTCGCGCACCGGGCGGAGCAGAGAACGCTGCATCGCCGCGGTCGTCTCGGTCAGCTTTTCCACGGTGTCCGCCACCGCGTAGTCGATGCGGTCGACCTGCACGCGCGCTCTCTCCGCCGCTTCGCTCAGCAGCAGGTCGTAGCGTTGCACCTGGGCCCTGGTGGTTTCGGCGACTTCCATCGCCGTCCGGGTCACCAGGTCGATGCGCGGGCGCGCCTCCTCGACAATCCGGCTGGCCCGGTCGACCACCGGCTCGGCGCGTTCCAGCAGACCCAGCAGGCGAGCGCGCAACTGCCGGACCATGCGAAACGTGCCGAACGTGAAAACCGCCTGGCTCACCATCGCGAGCGTGGCCAGAAAAACAAAAACAGTAATTACCGTTCGAAAGGTGGCGTCCGACATGTTTTGATCTCTGGGCGGGAGTCCCGCCCGCGCGGCCGCGCTAGCTCTCTTTTACCGTCTCCCGGTACGCCTGCCGGCCGGCTTCCAGAGCGGAAGCCAACTGCTCCTTCTGCCGGTTCAAAGCCTCCCGGCTCTTTTCCAACACCTCGGCGGCCGATTCCCGCAGTTCTTCTCCGCGCTTCTTGACAAATTCGGCGCTCTCGTCGGCCCGCTGCTTCAGGTAATCGGTACCCTCGTGCGCCTTGGTGCGCAAGTACTGCCGCGTTTCTTCGCCCGACTTGGGAGCAAATAGCATCCCCACGGCGACTCCCAACCCCAAACCGACCAGGAAGTATCCAATGCCGCTATTCTGATCTGCCATAGTTCTCTTCCTTTCGCGGGACGCGGCGACGGTTCGCCTGCGTTGCACTTTCAGTATACCCTCGCCTCCGCGACGATTCGAGAACCCGCGCCTGGCGCGGTGCTGCCCCGCGGGGGCAGAGAAAACGAGCTGCGGCTTACGCCAGAATGGGGCGGAGCACGTGGCCGTGCACATCCGTCAGACGGCGGCTTAGGCCGTTGTGATACCAGGTGAGCCGCTCGTGGTCAAGCCCGAGCACGTCCAGCACGGTCGCCCAGAAATCATGGATGGTCGCGACGCCCTCCACCGCCCGCCGGCCGAAATCATCGGTCGCGCCGTAGCTGACGCCGCCCCGGATTCCCGCCCCCGCCATCCAGACAGTGAAGGCGTCCGGGTTGTGATCCCGGCCCAGGGTGCCTTCCTGGTGGGTCGGCATGCGCCCGAACTCGGTGGTCCAAAGCACCAGCGTGTCCTCCAGCAGGCCGCGCGCTTTCAAGTCGCGCAGCAAGCCCGCGGCCGGCCGGTCCAGGATGGGAGCGTGGCGTTCGTAGTCGGCTTTGAGCGTTTTGTGCGCGTCCCAGTTGAGGAGCCCATCGACTCCCGAGGCGCGCGAGGCGCAAAACAACTGCACGTAGCGCACGCCGCGTTCGAGCAGCCGCCGCGCCAGCAGGCAATTCCGGGCGAAGGCGGCGAGCAGCGGGTTGGCGTCGCGCGTGCCGTAAAGCCGGTGGGTGGCCTCGCTCTCGGCGTCCAGGTTGGCGACTTCCGGCGCGGACAGTTGCATGCGCGCGGCCAGCGCGTAAGCCGCCATGCGCGCGCGCAGGTCGCCGGCGCCCGCATGGCGCGCGGCATGGGTTTCGTTCAGTTGCTCGAGGAAGGCGCGTGCGGCTTCGTCTTCGGCTGCGCTGACGCCCGCGGGCCGCGCCAGATTGCGAATCGGCTCGGCGGCGTGGAACGCAATGCCTTGATGCTCGGCGGGCAGAAAGCCGGCCGTCCAGTTCGCGGGACCCGCCGGCGGAATGCCCCGCACATCGGGAATAGCCACAAACGCCGGCAGGTTCTCGTTCTCCGATCCCAGCGCGTAGCTGACCCACGCGCCCGCGGAAGGGAACCCCTCCACTGCGAAGCCGGTGTTCATCATCACGCAGGCGGGCCCGTGCGTGTTGCTGCGCGACGTCATCGAGTGCACGAACGCGATCTCGTCCACCAGCTCGCCTAGGTGCGGCAGCAGCTCGGTGACATATTTTCCGCAGTGGCCGCGGCGCACGAACTTCCACGGACTGCGCATCAGCGCGCCGTTGGCGCCTTGAAAACTGACTTCCTTTTCCGCCCCCGGCAGGGGCTGGCCGGAGCGCTTCTCCAGTTCCGGTTTGTAATCCCACAGGTCGAGATGCGAGGCGCCCCCGGGACAGAAGATTTGCAGGACGCGCCGGGCGCGGGGCCGGTGATGCGGCGCCACCCGCCCTCCGGCCAGCAGTTGCACCGCCGCCAGCGCGGGCAGCCCCCAGCACAGATCGCCAAATAGTTTTCGCCGGGTCATCGCGCGGATTCTCACATCACGTAGATAAACTCGTTGGCGTTGAACAGCGCGCGGCAGAAGGCCGCCAATCCATGCCGTTCCACCAGGGCCGCGGCCGCCGCCCGCTCGCCGGACTCGGCAGGCCGGCCGAAGGCCAGCAGAAACGCCCGGTCCACCTGGCGCGCGGGGTCGGCGCCCGCTTCCCGCCGCAAGCGTTCGGCCAGCCGCTCCGCCTGCTCGATGACAAAGCTGTTATTGAACAAGGCCAGCGCCTGCAACGGCGAGGTGGTGACGGAGCGCTTGGGCTCGGGCAGCGAGGAATCGGGACAATCATACTGGCCGAGCAGTTCGCTGCGCACCGAACGCGCGGCGGTCTGATAGACGGCCCGCCGGAAGGTTTCCGGTCCAAACCGTTCGAGCGGATAGTAGGTGGCGACGTTGTCCACGGTATAGCGGAACAGGTGAAAGCCGGGGCCACCCATCCGCCCGTCCAGGGTCCCCGCCACCGCCAGGATGGCGTCGCGGATCGCTTCGGCCGTAAGCCGCTGCGGCGGATAGCGCCAGAGCAGCCGCGCTTCTGCGTCCACCCGCGCTTTGCCCTCGTCGTAGGCGCTGGACTGGCGGTAGGCCTGCGACAGCAGGATCTCGCGGTGCAGCGGCTTGAGACGCCAGCCGTAGGCGAGCAGCCGCAGGGCGAGGTAATCGAGCAGCGCGGGGTGCGAGGGCGCCTCGCCCTGGAATCCGAAATCGCTGGGCGTGCCGACAATGCCGCGGCCGAAGTGGTAATGCCAGATCCGGTTGGCCAGCACACGCGGGGTGAGCGGGTTGCGCGCATCGGTCAGCCAGCGCGCGAAAGCCACGCGCCGCTCCCCTTCCGGCTTCTCTTCCTCCAGGGAGAAGCGGGGAAACGCGAAAGCCGACAGGCTGGCCGGCGTCACCACGCCGGCGCGCTCCATCACGTTGCCGCCCTTCAGCAGATACACGGGTTCCTTGGGCTGTTCCATCCGCCCGATATAGGCCAGGGGCAATTTCGGGAGTTTCGCCAGCAGTTCTTCGAGTTCGGCCCGGCGGGCCTCCAGCGTTTCCCACTCCCGGCGCTGCGCGTCCGGCAACACGGCACGCAGCACGAGCGCCTCGCGCTCGGCCGGGGAGAACGGAAGGCGGCCCTCGGCGCTGGCCACCTGCCGCCAAGCGCGGCTGTCGGCCGACACTTCGATCACGTAGCCGGTCACGGGCGGTCCGGCGAACCTACCCTGAAATCCGCCTTCCCGGTCGCGCGACCAGGACACGCGATCGACCAACGCCGGCGCGGCAAGCTCGATCGTAATCTCCGCCGGGCCGCCGGAGGCGGCGAACCAGCGGCGGTCGAACCGGCCGTCGATCAGGTGGCGGGCTGCATACGCCTCGGGATCGTCAACGGCCCGGCGTTCCGAGCTGGCCGTCACGCGGGCGCCGGCGGCAGCCAGCGCGACGTTTCGCGCGCCTTCCCACACTTCGATCTCATCGATGGCGGCGGGCGAGTTGTTTGGCGTCGCGGTGATCCGCAGCCGGATCCACTTCGCCCGCGCCGCCGTGAACCGCTCTTCGGTCAAGCGGTCGCTTACGGGCGGACGGTAGGCGGCCAGGATCGCTTCCCGCCGCGCCGTAGCCTCCGGCCGCGCGCCTTCGCGGATCGCAGCCAGGCGCTCGCGGACCGCGCGCAGTTCGCGCTCCCAAGGTTCCCGGGCGGCGGCGTGCCTCTCCTTTTCCGCCGCGGCCGCCAGCTCCCGCTCGCCGTGCGCGACGCCGTTGAAAATCGCCGCCATGCGGTAGTAGTCGCGCTGTTCAATCGGGTCGAACTTGTGGTCATGGCAGCGGGCGCATTGCACCGTCAGGCCCAGGAAGGCCTGGCCTGCCGCGGCGATCATATCGTCCAGATCGTCGGCGCGCTGCTGCCGCCGTGCCGCCTCGGCTTGGTTCCCCACGGTGTCGTGAACGCCGGCGACCAAAAACCCGGTCCCCACCTCGACGTCCGGATCGCCGCCGGCGATCACATCCCCCGCCAGGTGTTCGAGGATCATCCGGTCGAAGGGCTTGCCCGCATTGAACGAACGGATCAGATAGTCGCGAAACGGCCACGCGTTGGGACGCAGATGATTTTGCTCGTAACCGTGGCTTTCCCCGAAGCGGATCACATCCATCCAATGCCGCGCCCAGCGCTCGCCATAGGCGGGCGACGCGAGCAGCCGGTCGACCAGCCGCTCGTAGGCGTCCGGCGCGCGGTCCCGCAAAAAGGCGTCGAGCTCCTCGGGCGTAGGCGGCAGGCCGGTCAGATCATACGTTACCCGGCGGGCCAGGGTGCGCTTGTCGGCGGGCGGCGATGGGGAAAGACCGCGCTCACGCATGGCCGCCAGCAGGTAGCGGTCGATCGGCGAAACGGTCCAGGAAGCCGGGGCATCCGCCGGGATTTCCGGATCGACGAGCCGGAGCGGCTGCAACGACCACCAGTCCTTACCTGCGCGTTTGCGCGCCGCGGGGAGCAGCCGCGCGGTCCATGGCGCTCCGGCGTCGATCCAACGGGCCAGCAGCCGGCCGGCGTCGGCAGGCAGCGGATTGCCCGGGGGCATCTCTCCCTTGGCGACCCGGGCGGCCAGCACGCTGCGTCCGGCATCGCCGGGGGTCAAAGCTGGACCGGAGACGCCGCCCCGCAGCGCGCTTTCCCGGGTCTCGAGCACGAGCCCGCCCATCCGCGCCGAAGCGTTGTGGCAGTTCACGCACTGCCGGGCCAACAGGGCGGTCGCCTGGCGTTCCAGGTCCTCCGCGAGGACCAGCGCCATCGGCCAAGCCAGCAGAAACACGTAGCGCACGGATTTCCAGCCTTCGGTGGCCTGATTCTAACATGCGCTGGCCGGGCGGCTGGATGCCGACCGGCGCGGGTGGAATTAATTAAAGCCCGCGCAACTGATCCGGCGTCAGCTCATTCAAAAGGGGACGGCCCGCCAGGAACCGCTCGACGTTCTGCACAAAGATGTCCCACACGCGCTCGGCGAACCGCGGGCTCAGCGCCGAGCCGGAAATGTGGGGCGTCATGAGGACGTTGGGAAAACTCCACAGGGGGTGGCCCGGGGGCATCGGGTAGTGATAATGCGCATCGAGCGCCGCGCCGGCGATCCAGCCCTCGCGTAGCGCGCGCAGCAGGGCTTCCTCTTGGATGAGCGGCCCGCGGGCGGGGTTCAGCAGGTAGGCGGTCCGCGGCAGTGCTTGCAGTTCCCGTTCGCCGACAATGCCGCGTGTCTTGTGGGTCAGCGGCATTGCCAACACCAGGAAGTCCAACCCGCCGAGAAACTCGCGCTCTTCCCCGGCCACGAAAACGCGGTCGGGCAGCACCCCTTCCGGATCGCCGGTGCCGGGAACGCAGTAAACCCCGGTGCGCGGCCCCACGCCCCGCCGGGTCAGCACGTGGATCCGCATCCCCATCTGTTTCGCCAGGCGCGCGGTTTCGCGGCCAATGCCGCCATAGCCCCAGAAGCCGACTACGGAGCCGCGAATCTCCCGCTGGAAACGCGCTGAGCGGTCCCAAACGCCCTGCTCCTGGTTGCGGATCATCTGCCGCAAATCGCGCGCCAGGTTCACCATCATGGCGATGTTCCACTCGGCGATGGGAATATCGAAGTTGCCGAGTCCGTTCGAGGCGCGAATCCCGCGGCCCACCAAATCCAGGTCGAATAACTGACTGTACCCCGCCGAGGTCACCTGCACCCATTCCACCGCTGGCAGGCTGCCGAAATTCTTCGGCGGCATTTCGAAGAACAGGATGTTGGCGTCGGACAGGTGCTCCGGCACCGGAGCATCCCTGGGTTCGCTGGGAACACACCGGAGATCCACGCCCAGCTCGGCCAGCCGGGCCGCGGCCTCCGGGAGGGGTTCGACACTGCTTACGATTCGTTTCATCTCAAGTTTCCTGGTTTCTTCTCCGGCGGAAACCCCGGGTGGCGCCATCTCCAGCCGGCGCCCTGCTCGTGGTTTCCTCCGGCATCGTACAGACTCCCTTCAATCGGTCAAAACCTTGCCAGGGACGCTGTTGAACTCGCCGCTGCCGGGTTGAAACGTGTAGCGGGACTTCGTCTCGCTGCTCAGCGTGATTCCCAAGCCGGGCGTCCGCGGCGGATGGACGTAGCCGTCCCGCATCTCGAACGAGTCCCCCACGACGTCGGCGTGCAGCGCCCCGAAGGCAGGCGGGATTTCCAGCACCACCGTATTGGCGCAGGCGAAGCCGCAGTGAAGATTCTGCATCAATCCTCCGCCCGCCCCCCAGGAGTGAGTGGCGATCCGCCTGCCCCGGCTTTCGAGCATGGCCGCCACCTTCATGAACTCCCCCAAGCCGCCGGTCCACGCCGCGTCGGGCTGCCCAATGTCGAATGCGTCCCGCTCGGCGAAAACGCGCCACTCATACGACGCCGTCAGACACTCGCCGCCAGCGATGGGGACGGAAGTCTGGCGGGCCAGTTCCACGTAACTCCAGGGATCGGTGTAAGGCAGCGGCTCCTCGAGAAAAAACAGCCCGTACGGTTCCAGCGCCCGGCAAACCTGTAGCGCCACGGCAAGATCCCAGGTGTGCGAAGGACTGTTGCCCATGTGGCCGTCCAGGCACAGGATGAACTCCCGCCCGCAACGCGCCCGCACATATTCGACTTTGGCCGCTTCAAAGTCCGCCGCGGCGTTGGGCGTGTCCAGGTTCACGCTGCCCTGCTCAGGCGAGAATGATCCAACCCCCACCTTGGCCGCGCGGAAACCCAGTGACCGGTAAAAATCCAGCTTGGCCGCCAGCCGGTCCAGCGGATAGTTGCTCGGACCGCCCGTGGCGTACGCGAGGAGCCGGTCGTGTTTGCGGCCCCCGAGCAATTCGTAAACCGGCGCCTGGAGCAGCTTGCCCTTGAGATCCCATAGCGCCGCCTCGATACCGTTCAGCACGGCCACGCCCAGCCCGACGCGGCACCAGTAATTCCCGCAGTGGTACATCCGGCGCCACAATTCGGCAATGTTGGAGACATCCTGGCCGAGCAAGACGGGCTTAAAGAAATCCACGATGGCGGGCACGACTTCGGGACAGAAGTAGCCTGCGTAGGTCTCGCCCAGTCCAATCAGGCCGGTGTCGGTGTGGACCTCGATAAACGCCGCGCTCCGCCGCTTGCGGGCTTCGAGCAGAAACGGATCGTTGGTACACGGCCCGGTCAGCAGAACGGTTTGCACATCGGTGATCTTCATAGAAAAACGCAGGCGCGAGGTTTCAGCGTATTCGGTTTTGGCACGTTTCGGCAACCGCGGGCCGGATAGGCGCTGGCCTTGCTGGCGCCATGTTCCGGCGTAGGCGATTTCCCGGGGGCGCGTCGTCAGGCGCCTGGCGGATGCGCCAGTGCGCGGGCCAGCAGGTTCGCCGTGATCTTCTCCACCCGCGGATCGGGGCCGTGGGGCCGCACCCAGTGCGACCAGGGCAGCAGGTGCCCCGGAGGGGACGCCAACCCCTGCGCCCACCAAATGGTCGAGGCGTTGAATACGAAGTTGCCTTTCGGGCCGGGGTAGATGGTGGCCGTCCAATGCGCCGGACGGTCGCCGCCGCTGAGCGCGATGCCTTCCGCCACAATCTCCAGACCGGGAATCTTCGCCGGGTCGCCGTGGAACTCCCAGCCGACCAGCCCCGGGATGAAGTCGCCTTTCTTCATGCCGGTTCCGGCGAACATCCAGTGTTCGGGCCTGGTCACAATCCAGTCGCCGCCGCCGTTGAACGGGGTAATCGTCCGCGCGCCGATGAGGAGGTTCTCGTTCGGCCCGTCCATAGGGAACGGCCCCATCAGTTTCTTTTCCGGATCGGTGAGTCCGCCGTAGCGCCCGGCGCGGGTCAGCGTGCGGGCGGGGCGCCCGTCCGCCGCCGGACCAAACGGCGAGACAAAGCACACCGAGTTGCCCGACAGGAACAGCGCCGTCACCCCGCGCTCGATCGCGCGCCGTACCGTTTCGTACTGCCGGAGGTCCCAGTACTCGTCATGCCCCACGCTGATAAACACGCGGGCGCGCTCAATGGCCGCCTCGTCCAGCAGATCGCGATTCGCGCAGTAGGTGACGTCGTACCCCTGCTGTTCCAGCCAGTAGCACAGCGGATACTCCCACAGCAGGAACTCGCCCGAGCCCACCGATTGCGGCGCTTCGAAGATCTGGGCGTACTTGCCGTACGGCCGGTCAAAGGAGGCGTCGACGCCGGCGACCAGCGGGCCGCGCGGGTCGGTGTAGAGCGAATAATCGTCCGGCCAGCGGTTGTACGCCTGCCAGGTGTTGTCGCTGCACTGGAACAGGATGTCCGCGCGGCGGCGGTCGCGGACGACAAAGATGAGATAGCTTTGCCAGGCGCCCTCGGAGCGGTTGTCCGCCGCCAGCGTAAGCCGGCCGAGATAAACGCCGCTCGGCCATTCGGCAGGGATGCGCAGTTCGGCGGAAGTCTCCCACTGGCACTCCCGCAAGCGCCGCGGCCCCACCGGCGGCACGGGCTGGGTTTTCCCGCCGAACGGGCCCCGCGTGGTCATCCAGCGCGCGCCCAGCCCGCCGTAGTAACCCATGCGGAAGATGTCGAGCGTGTACGGGCGCGGCGGCGCCGTGCTGACATAGATCCGCAGGGTTTCGCCGGGCTCGATGCTCTGGTGGGAGCAGTATCCCTCGATCCGGGAGCAGCGGAACCCGCCGACTTTGTCCAGGCGCACGCGGGTCAGTTGCCAGTCTCGCGCGCCGGGGCGCGCGTTCTCGCGGCGGATCACGTTGGCTGGACTGGCGCCCGCGGCCGCCGGCAAGACAGCCGCCCCCTGCAACAGCCAGCGGCGGGAGATGGCGGCGCGCTTCACACTGGCGTTTATATCAAAGCGCGCCGGCCGCCGCATCCGTACAATAAGCTCTATGCCCTTCGCCGTCGATTCCCGCCTGCTTGCGTGGGAAGAACGTCCCATCGAGCCGATTCAAGCCAAGGTGTACCGCAAGAACCTCTACACCGACGCCGGCACCGGCATGGAAATACGCCTGGTGCGTTACCCGGCGGGCGTAGTGAATCCCGCCCATACCCACCCGTGCGCCCACGGCATGTACGTGCTGGAAGGCGCTCTGGAGACCCACGCCGGCGTCTACGGACCAGGCAGTTTTGTCTGGTTTGAGGAAGGCGAAGTGATGCGCCACGGCGCCACCGCCGAGGCCGACGTCACCGTGTTGTTCATCACCAACAAGCCGTTCGCGATTCACTACCGGTAAGACGGTGTGGTCCGGCGCTACGCCAGCGCCGGGCGGATGCGGATGGCCAGCAGCGGATCGATCATGGCGGCGGTGGCGATCTGGACGTGATGGGCGCCGGCGGCGAGACGCGCGCGGACATCTTCCGCGGTGCTCACGCCGCCCACCGAGACCAGCTTCAGCGGACTGCCGCACTGGCGAACCAACCGGACCAGCATGCGCAGTTCTTCCAGGCAGCGGGCGGTGATCGAGGTTCCGCCGATCCCGCGGCGAAGGCCGCCGAATAACGGCTCACCCCGCGGCGAACGCACCCGCGCGGTGATGGAGTTGGTGGCGCTGAGCGCGTGCACGTAAGGCGACACGGCTTCGATCAGCGCCGCGGCTTCCTCCGGGTGATGGAACAAGCCGACCTTCAGCAGCCGGGGCAAACGGGAGACCGCCTGCTGGAACTCGGCGGCGATCAGCCGGGAAGCATCCGCCAGCAAGTAGAGATCCGCTTCGCGCGTGCACACGTTCGGGCAGGAAAGATTCGCTTCCACCGCGTCGGCGCCCGCCTCGGCGGCCCACCGGGCGCAGCGGGCAAAATCGCGGGAAACATCCTCCATGGTCCAGCCCTGCTCGGGGGACGCCACCACCGAAACCACCAGCACCTGTCCTTTGGCCAGCCCGCGTTTGGCCCTTTCGACGTCCGCCCGCCAGACCGCGGGGTCCTTCGAAGGCATACCGAACGAAATCGCCCACGCCTGATACTGGTCGGCCTCCGGAAGCGCGGCCAACTCCTGTCCTTCCCCAGTCAGGACGCGCGGTTCCACCGGCAGCAGGTTCGGCGGATCGTAGCAGACGCGTTCGCGGGAACGCACAGTCTTGTAGGTCAGGACATCGAAACCGAGCGCGGCGTAATAAAGAATCCAGCGGCTGTTCAGCAGCGGCCCGGCGGGAATGCCCAGCGGGGAGTTTACCGGCAGCCCGCAAAAGTCCCACGGGCCGGGGCACGGCGGCGGCGCCAAGCCGGACGGAGGGTCCGGGGCATGCGCGTAATTCCAGTCGTAGGTCTGGCGGATGTCGTAGCGGGGAAGGGGCGCGGGCGGTGTCATCGCGGCGTTCCGGAGACGCGGGGCTGGACGCCTCCAGCCGAGAAGGTAGCACACGGGAGTGGCGGGGCTGCGCGCCCGGCGCCTGGAGTGCTAACCGCTGGAAATCTGCTCCCGGGCGGCGCGCTGGGCAAGCTCGTCGCAGCGGTTGTTGTCCGCGTGCTCGGCGTGCCCTTTCGTCCACGACCAGTGCGTGTCATGGCAGGCCGCCAGGCGGTCCAACTCCTCCCACAAATCGCGGTTGAGTACGGGCTTTTTCTCCGCCGTCAGCCAGCCGCGGCGTTTCCAGTTCTCAATCCAGCGGGTGATGCCGTTCTTCAGATATTCCGAGTCGGTGACGATCTCGACGTGGCAGCGTTCGCGCAGCGCGGCCAATCCCCGGATGGCGGCGGTGAGTTCCATGCGGTTGTTGGTGGTGTCTTTCTCGCTGCCGTACAGTTCGCGGACGTGCTTGCCGTAGCGGAGAATACAGGCCCAGCCGCCCGGTCCGGGATTGCCCAGACACGAACCGTCGGTAATCAGCTTAACGCGCTTGAGGGCGCTCACGCGGCCGGCGCCGCCTCGGCGAGCCGCGCCTCCACCGGCCGGGAGAAGAACTCGTCGACCAGCGCCGCGATCGCGGGGCCGTCGTGCAACTTGTAGAGTTCCCCGCGCAGCCGGGCGCCGCCGCGCACGCCGTGGGTGAAATACGAGGCAAATTGCTTCATCTTGCCGACCATGTCTTTCTCATTGCGCTCGAGCAGCATAGCGTAATAGCGCCGCATGATGGCGTGCCGGTCCGCGTCGGAAGGTTCGTCGTAGCGGCCGGTGGCCAGGTACTGCTGAATCTGGCGGAAAATCCAGGGGTTATACGACGCGGCCCGGCCGATCATGACGGCGTCGCACGCAGTCTGGCGCACCATGCGCACCGCATCTTCGGGGGTGACGATGTCGCCGTTGCCGATCACTGGGATCTTCACCGCGGCCTTGGCTTCCGCAATGCGGGACCAATCGGCCCGGCCGCTGTAGCCCTGTTCCCGGGTGCGGGGATGCAGCGCCACCGCCTGCAACCCGCAATCCTCGGCCAGCCTCGCCATCTGCACGAACACCAGTTGCTCGTCGTTCCAGCCCGCGCGGAATTTGCACGTCAAGGGAATGGAAATGGCGGCGCGCACCTTGGTGAGAATCCGCTCGACCAGCGGCAGGTCGCGCAGCAGCCCGCTGCCGCCGTTGCATTTCACCACCTTGTTCACCGGGCAGCCGAAGTTGATGTCGACGATGTCAAAGCCATGGTCCTGGCAAACCCGGGCCGCGTCCGCCATCACTTCGGGATCCGCGCCGAACAATTGGGCCGAGATCGGGTGTTCCTCCGGCTCGAAGTACAGGTACTTCATCGTCCTCGTCGGTTTGGTCCGGCGGCCGGCCGCCGCTACCCCATGGGACGAGGTGAACTCGGTCATCAGCAGCCCGCAACCGCCAAGCTGGCGGATGAACCGGCGAAAGACCGTGTCGGTGACGCCCGCCATGGGCGCGAGCACGGCCGCCGGTTGTACGGTGACCGGTCCGATTTGCAACTGGCGCGGAAACTCCATCAGCGGTCCTTCTATTTTAGCTGGCGGGCGGGAGTTCGCCGCCCTGGAACTGATGCCCTTCCCAGCGCGCGATCACGGCACTGGCGACGCAGTTGCCGAGCACGTTGACCGAGGTGCGCGCCATGTCCAGCACGACGTCCACGCCCAGCAGCACGGCCGCTCCTTCCATCGGCAGATGGAAGGCCGCCAGCGTGCCGGTGAGGACCACCAGCGCCGCGCGCGGCACGCCTGCCACGCCCTTCGAGGTCAGCATCAGGGTCAGCATCATGAACATCTGCTGCCCGAAGCTCATTTCGGCGCCGGCAGCCTGCGCGATAAACACCGCGGCCAGGGAAAGGTAAAGCGTGGTGCCGTCCAGATTAAAGCTGTAGCCGGTCGGGATGACAAAGGAGACGATGTGGCGCGGCACGCCGAAGCGCTCCATGTTCTCGAGCGCCCGCGGCAGCGCCGCTTCGCTGGAGGCTGTCGAGAAGGCGATCAGGAACGGCTCGCGGGCGGCGTGTACGAAGGGTCTCAGCGGGACGCGCGCGAGCAGCAGCACCGCGCCCAGAATGCACACGACAAACAGGAACTGCGCCGCGTACATGGTGGCGATCAGTTTTCCCAGGCTGAACAGCACGCCCAGCCCTTTGCCGCCGACGGTGACCGCGATGGCCGCGCCCACGCCGAACGGGGCCAGGTACATGACGTAGCGGGTGTAGCGGAACATCACCTCCGCCAGCGATCCGGTGAAGGCGATCATGGGCTTGGCCTTTTCGCCGACGGCTGAGCACGCCGCGCCGAACAGAAGCGCGAACACCACCACTTGCAGCACCTCGCCGCGGGCCATGGCGTCGATGATGCTGGCCGGGAAGACGTGTTCGAGCGTTTCGGCGAGCCCCGGCCGCGCGGGCGCCACGCCCGGCGCGGGGACGTCCGCCTGCAAGGACATCCCCTCGCCCGGACGAACCAGATTCACCGCGCCCAGACCAAGGAAGAGCGCGATGGTGGTGACCACCCAGAAGTACGCCAGGGCCTTCGCGCCGATGCGGCCCATCTCGCGCAGGCTGCCATGGCCGGCGAGGCCATAGACGAGGGTGGCGAAGATCAGCGGCGCCACAATCGACTTGATCAGCCGCAGGAAGATGTTGCTGACCGGCGCCAGTTCCCGCGCCACCGCGGGCGCCGCCGCTCCCAGCGCGATGCCCGCCGCCATCCCGAAGAAGATCCAGAAGGTGAGCGAAGGCCGCCGCTTCAACGCTCCCCCCACTTCAGCTTGGCGCGGAGGACGTCGAAAAACAGCATGCGCGGGGGGCGGACCAAATGCACCGCGTAGTCCGACGCGCGGCAAACCATCACATCGTCCCGTTTCAGCGGTTCGCCCACCTGCCCGTCAATGGTCAGAAACGCTTCGTCGTCGCGATTGTGAGAAGTCACCTGGATCACGCTGCTTTCCGGGACGATCACCGGCCGGTTGGTGAGCATGTGCGGGCAAATGGGGGTCAGGCAGAAAGCGCCCACGGAAGGATAAATGATCGGGCCGCCGGCCGACAGCGAATAGGCGGTGGAACCGGTGGGGGTCGCCACGATCAAACCGTCGGCTTTGTAGGTGCTCACGTAGTGCCGGTCGACGAAGATCTCGACGTCGATCATGCGCGCCAGCGCGGCTTTGTTGATCACGGCGTCGTTGAGCGCCTCGTAGGCGGCGACGATGGCGCCGGCGCGTTCCAGTTCGATGTGCAGCATCTTCCGCTTGGCGATGCGGTGTTCGTTGCGGAAGGCGCGCTCGAGTTCGGGGATCACTTCGTCGACGGTGATGGCGGTGAGGAAGCCCAGCCCGCCGAGGTTGACCGGGAAGATGGGAATCGGCCGCCCGGCCACCGCGCGCGCCGCGGAAAGCAGCGTGCCATCGCCGCCGAGGACGATAATCAGGTCGCAGTCCCGGGGCACCTCGTTGCGGTCCAGGCCGCCGGAGCGCCCGGCGTAGGCGGCGGTCGCTTCGTCGAGCCGGATGGCGATGCCGCGCGCCTCCAGCCACTCGACCAGACGCGGCGCCAGCTCGGTAGCGGCCTGCACCGCGGGTTTGGAGAAGATCCCGACGGTCTTAATGGCGGGCATACAGCAGAAATTCCTGGTTTCCTTCCGCGCCCGGCAGCGGGCTCTCCATGATCGCGGTGACGAAGTTCATTCGGCGGACCTGTTGTTCGACCTTCTCGCAGGCCGCGCGGTGCAGCGCGGGGTCGCGCACAATACCGCCCCGGCCCACCTGGCCTTTGCCCACTTCGAACTGAGGCTTGATGAGTATAACCATTTCCGTGCGGGAATGGAACACCGCCGCCAGCGCGGGCAGAATCAGGGTGACCGAGATGAAGCTGACATCGCACACCGCCAGGTCGACGGCCTCGCCGATGTCCGCGAAGCGGAGATGGCGCGCATTCAGCTTCTCGCGGACCACCACGCGCGGGTCCTGGCGCAGCCGCCAGTCCAGTTGGCCGGAACCCACATCGACGGCGTACACGCGCCGCGCGCCGTGCTGCAACAGACAATCGGTAAACCCTCCGGTGGAAGCGCCCACGTCGAGGCAGACCCGGCCCGCCACCGGGATGGCGAAACGCTCGATGGCGGCCTGCAACTTGACGCCGGCGCGGCTGACGAACGGCGGGCGCGCGGCCAGTTCCACGGCGGCCGTGCGCGGGACGTACTGGCCGGGCTTTTCCGCCCGGGCTCCCTCCAGCAGGACGGCGCCCGCCAGCACCAGCGCCTGGGCTTTCTCGCGGGACTCGGCCAGGCCGCGCTCCACCAGCAGCACATCCAGCCGGACCTTCCCGCCAGGGTTCATCAGTGGCTGCGCTGGACGATCATGTCGGCCAAATCGCGCAGGCGCTGGGCCCGCTCGCCGAACGGCTCGAGCGCCTCGTGGGCCATCAGCCGCTGCTGCTCCGCCATCCGTTTGGACTCGGCCAGCCCGTACACCGCCGGGAAGGTGATCTTCTGCTGCCGGGCGTCCTTGCCCGCGGTTTTGCCCAACTCTTCCGAGCTTTGTTCGACATCCAGAATATCGTCGACGATTTGGAAGGCCAGCCCGCAATGCTCGCCGTAGGAAGACAACCGGTGGATCTGGTGGGCGTCGGCGCCGGCGTAGATGGCGCCCAGCCGGACGCTGGCGCGCAGGATCGCGCCCGTCTTGGCCCGGTGGATCGACTCGAGCAATTCGGGCGTCGGGGGCTTGCCTTCCCCCTCCAGGTCCGCCACCTGCCCGCCGATCATGCCGCCCTGGGTGCCCGCCGCCGCCGCCAGTTCCGCGATCATGCGCACCTGGCGGTCCACGTAATGGCGGTTCATCGACGACAACACCTGAAACGCCAGCGTCAACAGGGCGTCGCCGGCCAGGATCGCCATCGCCTCGCCGAACACCTTGTGGCAGGTAGGCTTGCCGCGCCGGTAATCGTCGTTGTCCAGCGCGGGCAAATCGTCGTGAATCAACGAATAGGTGTGAATCAGCTCGAGCGAGCAGGCCGCCGTAATTACCCCGTCGGCCTCGCCGGAGACCGCCCGCGCCGCCTCGAGGCACAGGATGGGCCGGATGCGTTTGCCGCCGGCGAACAGGCTGTACCGCATGGCGCGGTGGATGGTGGCGGGCGGATCCGTCTCGCGGGGCACCAGCCGGTCGAGTTCCCGGTCCACCGCCTGGCGCTGTTCTTCCAGATAGCGGCGGAAACCCTGCCCCGGAGTCAGCTCTGCCGCGCTGTCTCGGGCCGGAACGGCTCCGCCTGATATTTGCCGCCGCGTTTGACCAGCATTTCGATCCGAGTCTCGGCTTCGTCGAGTTGTTTTTGGCATTGCTCGCTCAACGCCATGCCTCGCTCGAACAGTTCGAGCGATTTTTCCAGGGGCAGGTCGCCGGATTCGAGCTCCTTTACCACCTGTTCAAGTTCCTGGAGACCTTGCTCGAAGGCCGGCGGGGCAGGCTGGGGTGCATCTTCTGGCACGGCTTCTATTCTAACGGATGCGGCCGCCGGATTCGGGACCTTCGCCGGGCCTACTCCGGCGGGCGCCGGGCGGGCCGTTTCGCCGCCAGATAATACAGCGACGGCAGCGCCACAAAGGTCAGCAGCAGCGTGGAGGCCAGGCCCCCGACCAGCACGGTGGCCAGCGGCCGCTGCACGTCGCTCCCGATGCCGGTGGCGCGGGCCGCGGGAATCATGCCCAGCAGGGCCACCACCACCATCATCAGCACGGGGCGCATCTGCGCCATGCAGCCTTCGATCACCGTCTGCCGCAATTCCGCGCCCGGCTGCCGGCGGCGGCGGTTGATCTCCGAGATGATCAGCACGCCGCTCATGACGGCGACGCCGAACAGGCTGATAAAACCCACCGCCGCGGACACGCTCAGGTTGATGCCGCGCAGCCACAGCAGCAGGATGCCGCCCACCAGCGAGAAGGGTACGGTCAGCAGTACGATCAGCGCGTCGCGGGTATTGCGGAACGCAAAGAACAGCAGGACGAAAATGATGAGGATGGTGACGGGCAGCACAAAGCTGAGCCGCGCCTGGGCGCGTTCCATGTTTTCGAACTGCCCGCCCCACTGGATGCGATAGCCCTCGGGCAGCTCGACCCCGGCTTCGATGCGGCGGCGCGCCTCCCGGGCGAATCCGCCCTGATCCCGTCCGCGGATGTTGGTGCGCACGGCCACCAGACGCCGGTTCTCGCTGCGCGCGATGATGGATTCGCCGTCCGCCACCCGCACTTCGGCCAGTTGGGCCAAGGGGACGCGCGCGCCGCTGCGGGTGGGCACCAGGATCTGCGCAATGGCGCCCGCGTCCACGCGCGCCTCGGGAATGTAGCGGACCGTAATGTCAAACCGGCGGTCCCCGTCGAACAGCGTGCTGACGGTGCGCCCGCCGATGGCGAGTTCGATGAGGTCCTGCAAGTCCCGGACCCGCACGCCGAAACGGGCCATGGCGGCGCGGTTGAGTTGGATGGTCAGTTGCGGCTGCTGGGCCTCCTGCTCGATCGCCGAATCCGCCGCGCCCGGAATGGCGCGGACGATCCGCAGCGCTTCGCCGGCCAGCCGGCGGAGGCGGTCCAGATCCGGCCCGATGAACAGAATCGCCAGATCGGCCGAAGAGCCGGTCACGGCTTCCGTCACGGTGTCGATAATGGGCTGGGTGATATTGAAGTTCGCGCCGGGCGCCTGATCGGCGAGCATCTTCGCCAGGTCGTTGACCAGCATCGGCTTGGTCCGCCCGGGCGGCCACCGGTCATAGGGATCGAGCGTGACGAGAAACTCGATGCGGTTCGGACCAAACGGGTCGGTGCCCGAGTCGTTGCGGCCGGACTGCGAGGCCACCGCGCGCACTTCGGGAAACCGGCCGACGGCCGCCCGGATCTGACTGGCCACCTCCGCCGATTTTTGCAACGAGGTGCCGGGCGGAAGATTGGCGCGCACCCAGATGGTGCCCTCATCCAGGACCGGCAGGAACTCGGTGCCCAGGAAAGTTCCCAGGAAAAACGCGCTGCCGACGATGGCCATCGCGCCGGCCACCACCAGCCGCGCCCTCCGCATGGTGAAGCCGAGCACGCGGCCGTAGCCGCGCGCCAGCCAGGAGATCAAGGGGTTGTCCCACGACCTGGCTCCCTGGCGAAACAGCAGCGTTGCCAGCGCCGGAATGAGCGTGAGCGCGATCAGCAGTGCGCCGATCAGCGCGAAGCACACGGTGAAAGCCATCGGGGTGAACAGGCGCCGCTCCACCCGCTCCAGCGTAAACAGCGGGAGATAGGCGGAGATGATGATCAGCATCGAGAAGAAGATGGGCGACTCCATCTCGAAAGCCGCGTCCCGGATGGTGGCGAACGCGTGCTGCGCGGCCGCCTTGCGCTCCTGGAGCCGGTTCAGGATGTGCTCCACCATCACCAGCGAACCGTCCACAATAACGCCGAAGTCGATGGCGCCCAGCGAAAGCAGGTTCGCCGGAATCCCCGCCAGGTACATGCACACGAACGCGAACAGCAGCGACAAGGGGATCGTGAGGGCGGTCAGAAACGCCGCTTTCGCGCTCCCGAGGAAGAACAGCAGAACCAGCGTCACCACCACCAGGCCTTCCGCCAGCGTGAAGGACACGGTGCGCAGGGTGTTGTCGACCAGTTCGGTGCGGTCGTAAATGGGCGCCAGCCTGGCGCCAGGCGGCAAGCGGGTGCGGTTGACGTCTTCGACGGCCTCGTGCAGATTGCGGAGCACCTCGGTGGGGTTCTCGCCGCGGCGCATCAACACGATCCCTTCGACGCCGCCCGAACGTTCACCCAGACCGAACACGCCCGTGGGAGGCGCCGCGCCGATCTCCACCCGGCCGAGATCCTTTACATAAATCGGCACCCCGCGCACTTCGGCCACCACGCTGTTCTCAATGTCCTCAATGGAGCGCAGCAAGCCGACGCCACGCACGGCCAGCGATTGCTGCCGGTTGTCGAGCAGCGCTCCGCCGGCGTTCTGGTTGCTTTCCGCCACTGCCTCGGCCAGCTCCGGCAGGGACAGGCGGTACTTTTCGAGCAACAGCGGATCGATGCGAATCTGGTACTGCTTAATCAGCCCGCCGAACGGAACCACCTCGGCGACGCCGGGAACTTGCAGCAGCCGGGGGGTCACCACCCAGTCCTGGAGCTCGCGCAGTTGCATCGCGTCCAGGTGCGGCGCTTCCAGACTGTAGCGGTACAACTCGCCGATCGGCGTCGCCAGCGGGCCCAGCGTGGGCTGGACGCCCTCGGGCAAATCGGCCTCGCGGAGCTTTTCCACCACCACCTGGCGGGCGAAATAGTCGTTGATCTGGTGTTCGAAGGTAAGCTGCACGAGCGAGAGCCCGAAGATGGTGCGCGACCGGCGGTTGATGACGCCGGGAGTGTTGTTGAGCGCGCGCTCGATGGGGATGGTTACCTGTTGCTCCATCTCCTCGGCGGCGAGCCCGGGCACCAGCGTGATCACATCCACGGCGGGGTCGGAGATGTCCGGATAGGCCTCGACTTTAAGCTGCTGGAACGCCCAGACGCCGGCCACGATCAGGGCGAGGCCCGCCACCATAGAGAAGAAGCGCTGTTCCAGCGCGAAGCGCAACAGCCGGGCGATCACCCGCGCGGCTCCCGGGTGGCGGAGTGGAGCACTTCCCCGTCCACCAGAAAGATGAGGCCCTCGGTGATCATCGGCGCAATCGCGGGCAGCGCGGCGCGCAGCCTGGCTTCCTGGTCAATGCACACCATCGTGATGGGCCGGTCCGGAGAGATGCCGAACAGGCCGGCCTGGTGCAGTTCGTGCGCGCGGCCAAAGCCCATGATGCCCCGCAGCACCGTCGCGCCGGCGACACCCTGTTCCAGCAGCACCCGCGCCACCGCTTCGTACAGGGGGATGCGCGGGTCGCCCCAGGTATCGGTCTCATCAAAAAACAGCAGCATCATTTTCGTGGCTGACATCATCGCTAGTACCCCCGCAGCAGCATCACCCCGTCGCGCACCACGCGGTCGCCCGCGCGCACGCCCGCCAGGATGGGAATCACGTCGCCGGTGCGCCTGCCCGTCGTGACGTCCACGGCGCGGAACCGGCCCGGCGCCTCCTCCACATAAACGGCTTCCCGTCCTTCCATTTGCACCACTGCTTCGCGGGGAACCACGGGCACCACGTGGGTTTCCTCGACGTGCCGCACGAGGCCGAACATCTCGGGCCGAAAGCGTCCGGCGCGGTTGTCCAGTTCGGCCCAGACCTTGATGGTGCGATTCTGCGGGTCGACCGAATCGGCGATGCGGGCCACGCGGCTCTGGAAGCGCTCTCCGGGAAAGGCGTTGAGCCTCACCTCGAACCTCTCGTTGAGCGAGACAATGCGGATATTGGACTCCGGCACATCGGCTGCGACCCACACCGTGGAGAGGTCCGCGATGGTCATCAGCGGCTGGCTGGTGTCGTTCCGGTACTCGCCGGCGACGACGTTGAACTCGGTGATCTTGCCCGAAAGCGGAGCGCGCAGCACGATGCGCGGCCGCGCATCGCCCGGCTTCAAGCCCAGGATGTCCAGGCGCGCCAGCGCCTGCTGCCTCGCGGCTTCCGCCTGCGCCAGGGCCGTCCGCGCCTGGCTGAGCGCGGTCTCCGCCGCCAGGACTTCCTTCTTCGCGATCGCATCGCCCTGGTACAGAGCCACCGCGCGTTCGTAATCCTGCTCCGCCTTGGTCAGGGCGGCCTTCGCCGCGGTAATGCCGGATTCGGCTTGCAGGAATGCGGTGGCCGCTTGGTCGGCTTCCGGGCTCTCGAGCGTCAGCAGCGGGGCGCCATTCTCGACGGCGTCGCCGAAGTAAACGAACACCTGGGCGATGCGGCCCGGCGCCGGCAGCACCACCCGTGAAATGCGATTGGGGTTGAACTCCACCTTGCCCGGCGCGGTGAATTCGTCCGTGGGCAACTCGGCGGTTTCCACCGTGTGCACCCGGATTTGCTTGCGTTTGGGCGAGTCCTCCGGAATCTCGACCACGCCTTCGGCGCGCGGCGGCGGATCCGGGACGGGCGGCGCGGTCCGCTGACAACCGGCCAGCGCCGCGGCCAGAACGATCACCGCCAGTCTCATCGCACCTCCCGCGCGGTGATCGCGTCGAGCAGATAGAGCGTGCGCGCGTATTCGGCGCGCGCTTCGTTGTACCCTTGCATGGTCTCATTGAACGTACGCTGCGCGTCCAGCAGGTCGATGAAGGAGGCCTCGCCGCGGCGGTAGGAGAACTCGATGGTCTCGCGCACGCGGCGCGCATTCCCAATCAGATCCCGCTCCATGGATTCCAGCAGCTCGCGCGCGGTCAGGTACTGCTGGAACGCGGACGCCACCTGGCCGGAAATCTCCACCTCCAGCGCCCGGATGCGCGCGGCCGCCTGCTCCTTCTCGCGGCGGGCCCGTTCGATCTCCCCCTGGTTGCGGTTCAGCAGCGGTAAGGGAATCTCGAAGCGGAAGCCGGCGGTCTGTCCCTTGAACGGCCCCACGTACTGCTTGTGATGCGACAGCCCGGCGTCGATGTTCGGCCGCGCCTCCGCCTGTTGCAGCCGGGTTTCGGCGTCGGCCCGCGCTAGGTCCCGCCGCAAGGCTTCCAGGTCCGGCCGGGCGGCCAGCGCCCCGGCGCGCAGCTCGTCTTCGCTATAGGCCAAAGCGTCGCGGCGCATCTCCCCGGCCACATCAAAGCCGGACGCCGGATGAGGCCGCCCCATCAAGGTCTGTAACCGGACCGCTTCCTGCCGCACCCGCAACTCCGCCTGCCGCAGCAGATTGCGGAACTGCAACTCGGCTACTTCCGAGCGCAGCAGTTCCACCCGCGCGATCTCGCCCGCTTCGAAGCGAATGCGGTTCACCTTCACCAGACCCGCGAACGTGGCCAGAATCTCCCGCAGGATGCGGACATTCTCCTTGGCCAGCAGCAGGTCGAGATAGGAATTCTGTACGTTCAGGATCAGGTTCCGCGTGGCGTCCAGCACCCCGAAGCGCGCCACGGCCACCGCGCCCAGCGCGGCTTCGGTCCGCAGCCGGCGCTTGCCCGCGGTTTCAAAGGTGTGCACGAACACGGTGTTGGTTTCCGCCGGCCCCGTGGGTCCTTCCACGGAGTCGTAGTTGGCGCCGAGCAAATCGAGGAAATTGGTCTCGATGTTGACCCGCGGATTGGGGCGCAGCCGGGCCTGCACCACTCTCGCCTCGGCGATACTGATGTCGTAACGCTGCGCGACCAGTTGCAGGTTGCGCTGCAAAGCTTCATCGATCACCTGCTTCAACTCCATTGGTTGCTGCGCGCAGGCGAGCGCACAGAGTACGGCGGAGATCGCAATCCGGAACGGCACGGCCTACCATTGTAAGGGTTGGCGCCGGCGTTCCGGGCACGCCCGGAGCCGCAGCTTGATGCTCCACCTGCTGGTGGTTGCCTCGGAGCGCTCTTCCGTTGACACCCTCTCCAAGAGCCTGTTACAGTGACAACTTCCGAATGTCAGCGGCCTCCCTGCACGTTACTCCCCTGAACTCTGTCCATCGGGCCATGGGGGCCCGGATGGTGGATTTCGGCGGCTGGGACATGCCGGTGCAGTACAGCGGGATCGTCGACGAGCACCATGCGGTCCGTAAGGCCGCGGGCCTGTTCGATGTGAGTCACATGGGCGAGATCGAGATCCGCGGCCCGGAAGCCGAACTGCTGATGAATTACGTCTCGACCAACGACGCCTCGCGGTTGCGGGATGGGCAGGCGCAATACTCGGCGCTGTTGTACGATCACGGCGGCTTTGTCGATGACATTCTGGTGCACCGGGTGCACGCGGACGAGTTCTTTCTGTGCGTGAACGCCTCCAACCAGGCGAAGGACTTCGCCTGGATTCGCGAACACAACCGTTTTGACGCGGAGGTGATCTTCGCGAGCGAGCGCTATGCGCAACTGGCGCTGCAAGGACCGCGCGCCCTGGAGATTTTGCAGACGTTGACGCCGGTTGAGCTGAACGCGATCCGCTACTACTGGTTCACCGACGGCGAGGTTTGCGGGGTGCCGGCGCGCATCGCCCGCACCGGCTACACGGGGGAGGACGGGTTCGAAGTGTACGTCGCGCCGGAGCAAGCGGAACGCCTGTGGCGGGAGCTGCTTGCCGCCGGCGCCCCGTATGGGATCAAGCCGGCGGGACTGGGAGCGCGCAATACCCTCCGCCTGGAGGCGAAGATGGCCTTGTACGGCCACGAAATCGACGCCACCATCACGCCGTGGGAAGCCGGCCTCGGCTGGATCGTGAAGCTGGACAAAGGCGATTTTGTGGGCCGGAAAGCGCTTGTCAAGCAGCAGGAAGCCGGCGTGGCCCGCCAATTGGCCGGTTTCTCCATGGTAGGCCGCGGCATCGGGCGCGACGGCTACGAAGTACTTTGCGACGGCCGGCTCGCCGGCTGGGTAACCAGCGGGTCGCCGTCGCCGACGCTGAACCGCAACATCGGGCTGTGCTATTTGCCGGTGGAACTGGCTACGGTGGGACGCGCGCTCCAGATTCTGGTGCGCCTACAGCCCGTCGAAGCCGTGACCGTCACCACCCCCTTTTATAAGAGACCGAAATGAGCAATTATCCCGACACGTACCGCTATACGAAAGAACACGAGTGGGTTTCCGTGGAAGGCGACTTGGGTACCGTGGGCATCACGTTCCATGCGCAAAAGGAGCTGGGAGATATTGTCTACGTCGACCTGCCGAAGCTGGGCCTCCAGGTGGAACAGGGCAAGGCGCTTGGTTCGGTGGAGTCGGTGAAAGCCGTCAGCGATATTTATGCGCCGGTGTCCGGAGAAGTCGCGGAGGTCAATGACGCTCTGACCAGCGCGCCGGAGAAGCTCAACGAAGATCCCCACGGCGCGGCTTGGCTGGTGAAGCTGAAGCTGGCCAACCCGAGCGAAGTTCAGAAGCTGCTGACCGCCGCCGAGTATCAAACGTATATCGGCGCGGAAAGCTGAGCCGCGTCCGTGAAGGAGCTACGGAACATCCTTGCGATACCTCCCGAAGTCTGACCTGGAGCGCCGGGCCATGCTGGACGTTTGCGGGGCCCGCGCCGCCGAGGACCTTTTTTCTCACCTGCCCACCGACGTGCGGCTCCACCGGCCGCTGGACCTGCCGCCCGGCCAGTCCGAGTATTCCATCGCCGCGCAGTTTCGCGAGTGGGCGGAGCGGATGGGGAACGGCTTCGCGTCGTTCCTGGGCGCGGGCGTGTATACCCATTTCCGGCCGGTGGTGGTGGATACGATCGTCTCTCGCGGCGAGTTTTTGACCTCTTACACGCCGTACCAGGCCGAGATTTCGCAGGGCACGCTGACCGCGATCTTCGAATTCCAGTCCATGATTTGCCAGCTCACCGGGATGGATGTCGCCAACGCCTCAATGTACGACGGCTCGACCGCCGCGCCCGAGGCGGCCATGATGGCGGTGCGCGCCACGGGCAAGTCGCGGGTGCTGGCCGCGCGCTCGGTCCACCCGGAGTATCGCGAGGTCCTTCATACCTACGCCCGCTACCAGGGCCTGCCGGTGGCCGAGTTCGGCTACGACGCCGACACCGGCCTGGCGGACTTGGCTGAGTTGGAGGCGAAGCTCGACGGCGACACCGCCGCCGTGCTGATGCAATCTCCGAACTTTTTTGGCGGCATCGAGGATGTCCGCGCCGTAGCCGAGCTGGCGCACGCCCGCGGCGCGCTGCTGGTGTTTCTGTTTACCGAGGCGGTGTCGCTGGGCCTGTTGCGTCCGCCCGCCGAAGCGGATATCGTGGCGGGGGAACTCCAGTCGTTCGCGATCTCTCCCACTTACGGCGGCCCGTTCGCCGGCGTCATCGCCGCCAAGGAGAAGTTCCTGCGGCAGATGCCCGGACGGCTGGCGGGCGAAACCAGGGATGCCGCCGGCCGGCGGGCGTTCTGCCTGACGCTCTCGACCCGCGAGCAGCACATCCGCCGCGAGAAAGCCACCTCGAACATCTGCACCAACCAGGCGCTGGTCGCGCTGATGGCCACCGTGTTTATGAGCCTGTATGGCAAGCAGGGTCTGCGGGAGTTGGCCGGGCAAAACTTAGCCAAGGCGCACTACCTGGCCGCGAAGGTGCCTTTGCGGTTCCGCGCGCCGTTCTTCAATGAGTTTGTCGCCCAGCCGCGCGGCAAGTCCCCGGAAGCCATCAACGCGCGGCTGCTCGAGCGCAAGATTATCGGCGGCTTGCCCCTGGGACGGTTCTACCCCGAGTTGGACGGCTGCCTGCTGTTGTGCGCCACGGAAATGGCCCGGCGCGAGCAGATGGATTTGCTGGCGGAGGCTTTCGTATGATCGACAAAGTCCGTTCCCATCCCACCCAGAACGAACCATTGCTGTTCGAGATCAGCTCGCCGGGCAAGGTCGGATATCAGCTTCCCGAACTGGACGTGCCGCCGGTCGTTCCGGAATCGGCGCTGGGCGCCCGCCATGTCCGCACGGAGATCGAAGGATTCCCCGAGGTGAGCGAAGTGGAAGTGATCCGCCACTTCACACGCCTCTCCTCCTGGAACTACGCGATTGACTTGGGCATGTACCCGCTGGGTTCCTGCACGATGAAATACAACCCGCGCCTGAATGAAATGGTGGCGCGCCTGGAGGGTCTGGCCTGGGCCCACCCGTATCAGCCGGAAGCGTTGTCGCAGGGAGCGCTGGAGATCATTGCGGCTCTCGAAGCCGCCCTGCGCGAGGTCACGGGCATGGACGCCGTCACGCTCCAGCCCGCAGCCGGGGCGCACGGCGAGCTGACCGGCATCCTGTTGGTCCGGGCGCTGCTCGAGAGCCGCGGCAATCCGCGCAAAAAAGTCCTGGTGCCCGACTCGGCGCATGGCACCAACCCGGCGACGGCCGCCATGGTGGGATACGCGGTGCAGCCGATCGGTTCCGGACCGGACGGGCGCGTCGATCTGGCCGCGCTGGCGCGCCTCGTCGATGAAGATACCGCCGCGCTCATGGTCACCAACCCGAACACGCTGGGCGTCTTCGAGAACGGCATCCTCCAAGCCGCGGAGATTCTCCACGCCAAGGGCGCACTGGTGTACATGGACGGCGCCAACATGAACGCGCTGGTGGGCATCGCCCGGCCGGGCGATTTTGGCGTGGACGTCATGCACCTCAACCTGCACAAGACGTTCTCGACGCCGCACGGCGGCGGCGGACCGGGCTGCGGTCCGGTATGCGTCAAACAGCACCTGGAGCCGTTTCTTCCTACGCCCCGCCTGCGCCGGCACGGCGAGGAGTGGACTTGGGACTACAACCGGCCCCACTCCATCGGGCGCGTGCGGGCGTTTTATGGCAATTTCGGCGTGATGGTGCGCGCGCTGGCCTACATCATGGCCCACGGCGGACCCGGATTGCGCAACGCCACCATCGACGCCGTCCTGAACGCAAACTACCTGCGCAAGCGGCTGGAACCATATTTCGATTTGCCCTACCAGGCGCCCAACATGCACGAGGTGGTCTTCAGCGACGCCCGGCAGGCGCAGAAGGGCATCCGCACCGGCGACATCGCCAAACGGCTGATCGATTACGGCTTCCACCCCTACACCGTCAGCTTCCCGCTGATTGTGCACGGCGCGATGATGATCGAGCCGACCGAGACGGAAAGCAAGCAGGAACTCGACCTGTTCGCCGATGCGCTGATCGCGATCGCCAGGGAAGTGGAGACCCATCCGGAGTTGGTGAAGAGCGCTCCCCACACGACCCGGACCAGCCGCGTCGATGAAGTCAGCGCCGCCCGGAAACCCGTCCTGCGCTGGAGGCCCGCGCCGCCTCGGCAGGCGGCGGACTGAGCCTGACCGGCGGCGGGCGCGTTACCGTAAGGCTATGCGCCTCGCGGTCCTTTCCGATATTCACGACAACATCTGGAAGCTGGGGGCGGCGCTGGCCGCCATCCGGGACACCGACGTTCTCCTCTGTTGCGGCGACCTGTGCTCTCCGTTTGTGATTCACCAGTTGGCGCGCGGCTATCCTCGCGACATCCATTTGGTTTTCGGCAACAACGACGCCGATACCTTCCGCATCACCAGGAACGCCGCCTCCTATCCGCATCTGCACTTGCACGGAGAGCTGATGGTGAAGACTTTTGGCGGGCGGCGCGTAGCCATGAACCACTTTGATTTTCTGGCCGCGCCCCTGGCCGCATCGGGCCAGTTTGACGCGGTGTTTTTCGGACACAACCACGTGCGCGAGATCCGCCGGGAAGGCGCCGCGTTGGCCGTGAACCCCGGCGCCATCATGGGCGCGCGTCCGACGGCGGAGGGCGAAGTGGTGGACGTGGACTCCACGTTCGCGATCTACGATACGGAAGCGCATACGGCCGTCACGCTCCGGATCGGCCCCGGTGGCGCAGTCGAGCGCATGGATTAGTTCGCGCCCCCCGCCCGGTGGTTGCCGATCGCCTCCGAAGTGCGCAGCGCCCGGCCGTAGATACGCACTGCCAGCACCTTGCCTTTGAGTCCCGGCCCGATGCGCAGCGCCGGCTCGCCATTGGGCGACTGGAAGTGCGGGTGGAAGCGCGCCCAGCCGAACTGCCGCGTGTCGCCGCCGTCGGAGAACTTGCCGTCAATCACCCACCACATCACCTTCGGGCCGCCATCCACGATCGCGGTCAGGTGGTGCGTCTTGCCGGCTTGCAGCCAGCCCGGTTCGGAGCGCAGGCGGTTCTCGGTGCGGCCGTCGTCCAGGATCAGTTCCACCGCGCCGCGGGCCGCGGTTTGCACGGCAAAGCCCTTGCCGTCGGGGCGGCGGTTGTCCACCAGGATCTGGCCGGGCGCCAGCGAGTCCAGCCGAACCCGCAAGTCCACCGAGAAGCCCGCGCGCAAGTCTTCCGTCCCGTGGTCGGGACGGTTGGAACGCTTGACGAACAGCGGCAGTTGCGGCAGCGGCAGGGTGGCCGGCACGGCGGCGGGAGTCTCCGCGAGCAGTCCCTCGCGCGCGACTGTCTTCACTTCGAACTGGTTCCACAGCGCTTCGAGCAGCGTGCGGTCGATTTCGTGGGTGCGCGCCACGTCCTTCTGCGTTTCGGTCAGGAAGTACTTGCCTTCGTCCTCGATCAGGTCCGGGTAGCTCATCCGGATCAGGGGGTCGTCGTCGTAGAGCACGATTTCCGGTTGGGACCAACGGATGATTTTACCTGTCGGCGAATCGGCTTCCTCGCCGCCCAGCAGCCACACCGGATTGCGGTCTTCGTAGGCGTTGGTGCGCCGTTGGGGGTGTTCGCGGATAAAACGCCCCCCGTGGTTGTGATACCAGTACAGATATTTGCCGTTCGCGCAGCGCCAGGCGAAATTGGCGGCCCGGGGATGTTTCACCAGGCGCCCGTCGGCGTAGCGCATGTACGCGGGCGGCTCCCACGAGCGGCCGCCGTTGCGGCTATAGCTGACCACGGGATGGCCGTCGATGGTGCGGTAAACGCAGAACAGCGAGCCATCGCTCATCACGCTGTAGCTTTGTTCCTCGGCGACCGGTCCGCCCACACCGGCCGGGGTGCGCTGCCCGATCTCGCCCTCGGGAAGCGTCTCCCAGCGGATCTTCTCCGGATCGCGCTCCGTCAGGATGTTGTCGCTGCGCAGCAGCACCCCCTCGCTGGAGGTGAAGAAGCCGTCGCCAAAGCCGCCCACTTTGTGCAGCGGCACGTAGCCCGCATGCTGATGAATGAAAGCCTTGCCCACCGTCCAAAAAAACTTCAATTTGCCGCCGTAGGCGTTCTTGCGGTCAATCTCGAAGTCACGCTGGGGAATGTCATACCGCTTGGCGGACCAACTGCGGCCATGGTCGTCGCTGTACTTGAACACGAAATGGCCCAGGCTGTCGACGCGGTAGTTAAAGCCGTCCTTGTAAGGGGGATTGTCGGCGATCACTTTGCGGACATTGTCGGTGTTGTGGTTATAGAAAATGTAGACGCGGCCGGAAGGAACCTTCAGCATGACGGCATAGGAGGATTCCGGCCCTTGCGCGGGCTCGACATCCACCGGCGCCGACCACGTCCTGCCTTGGTCAGTGCTGCGCATGGTGATGACGTGCTGGCCGGCCTGGCCCTCCCGTCCGGCGCCCGTCGTGACGCAGACCAGCCAGGCGCCGTCGTCGGTCTTGACGACATAAGGCTGATCGGAATACGTCTCGGTCGGAATCTCGCGTCCCTGGCGGATGTCCCGCCAGTCGGGAGCGGCGCACAGACTGGCCGCTCCCGCCAAGGCAATCAGTAATCGGGAAGTCATGGGTTAGAACACCAGTTTCAGGGAAAACTGCACGGTGCGCTCGCCGCTGGCGGCGGTGATGACGCCGAAGGTCGGCGAACCGAGTCCTTCACCGGGGGTGAAGAAGTACGGCGTGTTGGTCAGGTTGAACGCCTCCGTGCGGAAAACCAGTGAAACGGGTTCGCGCACCGGGAAGCTCTTCTGGACGGCGACGTCGTAATTGCGCCGGCTGGGTCCGCGGACGTCCGGCAGGGTGCGGGCGGTGTTTCCGAAGGTGAACGGGTCGGGCACGCTGAACTGGCTGGTGTCGAAGTAGCGGGTGAGCCGCGTTTGCGGCGCGCCGCTGAGCTTGGCGCTTTGCCCGGTGCTGTTGGGACGCAGCACGGCGGAGCCCACGCCGCTGTTGCCGATGGACGTCAGCGCCAGCGGAAAGCCGGTGTGCCAGGTGAACGCCCCGCTGACGGACCAGCCTCCCAGGACGTACTCCACCGCCCGGTTGCCGCTGTTGAGGAATGCCTGACCCTTCCCAAACGGCAGTTCCACGCTATGGCTGATCACCAGCCGCTGGGAGATGTCGCCCTCCGACAGGCTCCGCTCGGCCCGCAGGTTATAAACATTCTGCACCGGGGGCGTAAAGGCGGTCTCGCCGAAGATGCGCCCGGAGCCGTCGTCGATCAGCTTCGAGTTGGTGTAAGCCACCACGAAGTTATGTCCTTTGGCGAAGCGTTTTTCGACCCGCAGTTGCAGCGCGTGATAAATGGAAGAGCCGCGATTCTGCGCCACGGCGGGGTTAAAGGTGCCCACGCTGCCGTAATGGGGGAACGGCCGCAGCAGCGTCAGCCGGGTGACCGTGGCCTGGGCGAGCGGCCCCACGCTGGTCAGGCCCAGAAACGGGTTGGGTACCTGCTGGTTCAACTGCGCGCCGAGGGACTGGTACCGCGGATCGACCGCGTTGAAATCGAACGAAATCGGCAGGCGGGTGCCTTTATTGCCCGCATATCCCGTTTCAATGAGGAAACCGCGGAGCTCCCGCTGGACGGTGAGGTTCCATTGCTGGTTGTAGATGTTCGACTTGTTCCCGCGGTCCATGATCGTAACGCCAAGGCCCATTTGCAGCCGTTCGGTTTCGCGCGTGGGCGGTTGCAGCAGGCCGGTGGGGAAGGGATTGTCCACCAGGTTCACCGGCGTCACGCCGTCGATCGACGAAATCCAAGGCGTGGTCAGGTCGAAGCCCGGCGCGCCGAAACCCTGTCCCGATGTGGTGCCAAAGCGCGGGGCGAAGAAGATCGCGTAACCGGAGCGGATCACGGTGTTGTTGGCCAATCGGTACGCCAACCCGAGGCGCGGGCCGAAGTTGGTGTAGGTGGGATCGAACTGGCCGCGGGGCAGGCCGTCGCGTCCGGCGAACCTCACCACGCCCCGCAGATCCTCGTAACCTGGGGCCCGCGCCGGGAACGGGGCGTTGAAATCGAAGTTCCCGAAACGGTTGTAGCGCTCCGTGCGGGGCTGCTCATAATCCCAGCGCATGCCCAGATTCAACGTCAGGCGGCCCATTTTGATGTCGTCGTTGAAAAACAGCGCGTAGTACATGTTGCGGATGGCCAGCGCGGGCACCTGGTTGATCGAGCCCGTGCCGAAGCCGGTAAGGAGGGAAGCGAGGCCGTTGCCAGCCGTCAGGGAAGCCACCAGCGGATTCGGCCCCTGGGTTTGCCCCAGGCCAAAGCTGTAATTGCCAGAGGGCGTCCCCGCCTGGAAGGGCGTCTGGTCGTACATGCGCACGTCCGCGCCGTAGACGAACGTATGGCGGCCGCGGATTTCCGTTTGCTCGGCCACCATGGTGTAAATGGTGTTACCCCGGCGAATGCGGTCGCCGCTGGGAGCGCCCAATTGGGTGAAATTGGCTACGCTGACGGTCGGAAACACCTGCTCCTGCGCCGCCGCGGCGATGGCGGGCGAAAAGCCCAGTTCCGTGAGGTTCACTTTGCCTTCCGCCAGCGGGGTGCGGCCCTCGAAACGCCGGGTGACGCCGGCGCGCAGATTCAGAATGCGCTGGGGCGACAGGACCGCGGTGGTGTTGATCACGCCGTTCACCACCCGGTTTTGAATGATGCCCAGCACGGGCTCCGCGATGTTGTTGTACGGCCCATTGCCGCTGCTGTCGCCCGTGTTGCGGGTCACGCGGCCGAACAGGCTGAGGCGCTCGGAGAACCGGTGATCGATGCGCGCCGACCATTGGTCGCTGTTGATGGCGTTGCGCGGCGTGAAACGCAGGTTGTTGATGCGGGCCGGACCTTCCCCGGGCGCGTTGGCGGCCGGGTAGAAGCTGGCCAGATTGCGCCCGACACGGCTCTGCACGTTCTGCGGAATGATGTTGCCCGGGAACGGATCCCGCACGAAACCGCCAGCGGGCAGCGTGCGCGTGGAGAAGGGGTTGTAGACGATGACCGGCGCGCCCGCCGTGTTCACGGTGTCCGAGAAGTCGCCCCGGATCTGCTGGGGCGTCGGCACGGTGGCGATGCCGGTGCCGCCGGAGACCCGCTCGCGGTGGCCCTGATAGTCGGCGAAGAAGAAGGTGCGGTCCTTGCGCACCGGCCCGCCCACGGCCGCCCCGAACTGGTTAAAGGTGAATTGCCCGCGCGCCTGGTTCCGGGCGTTGGCGAAGAAGTTGTTCGCCCGCAGGCGGTCCGTGCGGAAGAACTCGTAGAGGGTGCCGTGAAAGTCGTTGGACCCGCCCCGCGTCACCACGTTCACCACGCCGCCGCCGCTGCGTCCGAATTGCGGCCCAAAGCTGTTGGTGAGGACCTTGAACTCCTGCGTGCCGTCGGGCGTCGGCGAGAACGCGTAGTTGTTGTTCTCCGGCAGCATCACCGAGACGCCGTCCACCAGAAAATCGTTGGTGCGGAACCGGCCGCCGTTGATGGACAGGTCGGACTGAACGAACAGCGGCGCGGAATTGTCTCCCGTCGAGGCGGTGCCGCCAATGGCGCGCGGGTTCACCTGGACGCCCGCCGCCAGACCCACCAGGTCGAAGATGTTCCGGCCGCGGATAGGCAGATCCTGCACGGTGCGGGACGAGACCACTTGTCCCAGCGAAGCGTTTTCGGTCTCGACCAGCGGCGTCTCGCCAGCGACCGTGATGGTGGTGGAGGCGTCGCCGACTTCCAGGCGGAAGTCGAGGCGCAATCGGTCCTCGACGCGGAGGGTCAGTCCCTCGCGCACCGAAGTCTTGAAACCCGGCGCGGTCACCGCCACGCGGTACGTGCCCGGGCGCAGGTAGAGCGCCTCGAACAGGCCCGCGTCGCTGGTTTTCAGCTTGGCGGTCTGGTTGGTTTCCGTATTGGTGACCTCCACTTCGGCGTTGGCGATGGCGCCGCCGGTGGGGTCGCTGACGGCGCCCAGGATGGTGCCGGTGATGTTTTGCGCGGGCAGGCGGAACATCAGTCCGCCGGTCAGGATAAGAAAGATCGCCGCGGCGAGGCGGCCGGATCGCAGGTGCTTCATGGCGAGACTCCGTAACTGAGATGTCAGTTTTCTGTTGCAATTCTAGAGCAGGACGACTACACTGTCAACGGAAAACGGCAAAACTGGCATGTCACTGGCAAAGGCCCGCGCCGGCCCCCCGGCCCCGGCGGCGGCTCTCAACATGAAAGCCTATGCGCTGTTGCGGGATGCCATTCTGGCCGGCCGCCTGCCTCCCGGCACGCCGCTGTCGCGGCGCCGGCTGGCGGAAGAATTCTCCATGAGCACGTTGCCGGTGGCCGCTGCCTTGTCCCGCCTGGAGAGCGAAGGCCTGGTGGAAAGCCGCGCGCGCGCCGGGACGCGCGTGCGCATTCCCAGCGTCCAGGAAGTAAACGGCAACTATGTGGTGCGCGAAGCGCTGGAAACCCACTCCGCGCGCTTGTTCGCCGAACTAGCTTCGGCGGAGGACCGGCGGCGGCTGTTGAAGCTGGCCGCGGACCTGGACCGGCGCTTCGCGGCGCTGGGGCGCACGCGGACTCCCGACCGCGACCGCCACGCCGCCGTCGAGAAACAGCACCGCGACTTCCACATGCTGATCGCCGAAGCCACCGGCTGCCCCGAACTGGCCGCCGCGATCGAGCGTTCGCGCGTGCTGCTGTTTAACTGGCTGTTTATGTCGACCGGCGACTATGTGCCGCTGCCCGACGGCTGGCACGCGCAACTGGCCGACGCGCTGGTGCATGGCACGCCCGACCGCGCGGCGGAAACCATGCGCTTGCACGTGCGATACCGCAAGGAGGCGGTGGTGGCGAAGTTCCAAAAGCTGCTGGCGGTTGACGCCGAGCGGGCGCGCCCGTTGGTGCGGGGGCCGCGGCGCGCCAGTGCGAACGGCCAGCGCGGCGCGCGACAGGCCGGAACGGGAGAAGCGTAAATGTCCATGCGCCTGGTGATCTGGGAAGCGCAGTGGGCCGCCTACCAGAATCGTTTTGCGGCCAAACTTCAAACGGACTGGCGGATCGACGTGCTGGACCCCACGCCGGAGGCGCTATGCCGCGGCGTGCGCGGGGCCGACGCGTTGCTGGCGCTGGCGCTGCCCCCCGCGGCGCGCGCCTGCGCCCAGGGTTTGCGGGTCTTCTTAAACCCCGGCGCCGGCGTGGCGCACTCGGCGCCCAGCGAACTGCCCAAAGGTTGCGCGCTGGTGAACTGCTATGAGCATGAAACGCCGATCGCCGAGTACGTCATGATGGCGATCCTGATGCACGTGACGGGCATTCAGGAGAAAGCCGCCGCGTTCCGGCAAGGGCGGTGGCTCGGCAGCGGCCGCACCGGCGGCCAGCCGCACGGGGAGGCCTACGGCCAAACGGTGGGGCTCATCGGCTTCGGCCACATTGGACAGGCCGTGGCCGCGCGCGCGAAAGCCTTCGGCATGCGCGTGCTGGCCATCCGTGGGCGCGAGGAGGCCGCGGCCGCGCCACCGCCCGGCAGCCGCGCCGACTTCCTGGGCTGGCCTGCGGACCTGCCCCTGCTGCTCCGCGAAAGCGATTTCCTGGTGATCGCCTGCCCCCTCACCGCGCAGACGCGCGGCATGCTGGGCGCGGCGGAACTGGCGCTGCTGAAGCCTTCCGCCTTCCTGATCAACATTGCGCGCGCGGAGATCGTGGACGAAACCGCGCTCTACGAAGCTCTGCGCAGCGCCCGGATCGCCGGCGCAGCGCTCGACGTCTGGTACCAGTATCCGCCGGACAACCACTCGCCGGGCCACGGCTCGGCCCTGCCCTTCCACCTGTTGCCGAACGTCCTGGCCACGCCGCACTTCAGCGCCTGGACGCACGGGATGCTGGACCGGCGGATCACCCGCATGGCCGAAACCCTGGACCGGGTGGCGCGCGCCGAACCGCTCGAACGCGTCGTGCTGGTGGGCGACTGGGAACCGGAGGCATGATTCGCGCCGTCCGGTACCGCGTGGTGGCGTTTACGCTGCTGCTGGCCGCGCTCACCTATCTCGACCGCGTCTGCATCTCCACGCTGGCGCCTTCCATCATGCGGGAACTCGGCCTGTCGCGCATGCAGATGAGTTACGTCTTCAGCGCGTTCATCGTGGCGTACGCGGCGTTCGAGATCCCGACGGCCTGGTGGGGCGAGCGCGTGGGCACCCGCCGCGTGCTGGCGCGCATCGTCCTCTGGTGGTCCTCCTTTACCATCGCCACGGGCCTGGTGTCGAGTTACAAGGCCATGCTGGCCGTGCGCTTTCTGTTTGGCGCGGGAGAGGCGGGGGCTTGGCCGAACGTGGCGCGCACGTACGCGCGCTGGATTCCGCTGCGGGAGCGCGGCCTGATCCAGGGCGTCTTCTTTATGGGCGCGCACCTGGCGGGCGGCGTGACGCCCGCGCTGGTGCTTTGGCTGGAGCCCCGGCTGGGCTGGCGGGGCGTGTTTTATGCGTTCGGTGCGCTGGGTTTTTTCTGGGCCTGGGCCTGGTACCGCTGGTTTCGCGACGAACCGGCGGACCACCCGGCGATGCGCCCGGCGGAACTCGAGGAAATCCTCGCGGGCCGCCGCCCGGAAAGCCGCCATCACCATGGCTGGGCTTTCTGGCGGCGCGCTTTCGGTAACCGGTCGGTAGCCGCGCTGTGCCTCGCGTACGTGGCCAATTCGTATGGTTTCTACTTTCTCATTACGTGGCTGCCCTCCTACCTGGAGCAACAGCGCGGATTCTCCAAGGCGGCGCTCGGCCTGTTCGCGGGGCTGCCGCTGCTGTTGAGCGTGTTCGCAGACCTGTTTGGCGGGATCGCCACCGATCAACTCACGCGCCGCTACGGGCTGCGCATCGGCCGCGCCGGCATTGGCGTGGGGGCGTACCTGCTTGCCGCCGTGGCGATGGTGGCGGCGCCGTTCACCCCGAGCGACGTCTCGGCGGCGGTGCTCATCGCGGTCGCCGCCGCCGCCTCGATGTTCACCCTGGCCGCGAGTTGGGCCACCTGTCTCGATATCGGCGGTTCCCACTCCGGCGTCATCAGCGCCGCCATGAACACCAGCGGCCAGGTGGCCGGCATTCTGAGTCCGATTGTGCTCGCCTACCTGGTCGAGCGGTTCGCCAACTGGAGTTTGCCGCTGCTGGTGATGGCCGCGCTGTACCTGGTTTCGTCGTTGGCGTGGTTGTTCATCGACCCGCGGAAGCCGGTGTTCGACTGAAGCCGGCCGCGGGCCGCCCGGTTCGAGCGTATCCTGGAAAAGATGCCCGCTTTCGAGGTGCGCACGCCGCAGCGCAACTACCCGGCCCTGGTCGCGCGCGGCGTGCTGGACGAACTCCCCCGCCATCTGCCGCGCGGCCACGGCCGCGTGTTTGTCGTCTCCACCGAGGACGTGTGGCGGCAACAGGGCGAGCGCCTGGCGCGCGCCCTCGAAGGCATCGCCCACGCGGTCCTGTACCTGCCCGGCGGCGAGGAGCAAAAGCGCCTGGCCCCGCTGGAAGCCCTGGCCGAACGCATGGTTCACCTGGGCGGCGACCGTTCCAGCATCGTCATTGCCTTCGGCGGCGGCATCGTCAACGACATGGCGGGTTTCCTGGCCGCGATCTTCATGCGCGGCATTCCGGTGCTGCAAGTTCCCACCACGCTGCTGGCGCAGGTGGACGCCGCCATCGGCGGCAAGACGGGCGTCAATCTGGTGGCCGGCAAAAACCTGATCGGCAGCTTCCACCAGCCGCTGGCCGTGCTGGTGGATCCGTCGCTGCTGGAGACGCTGCCCGAGCGCGAATACCGCGCCGGCCTGTTCGAAGTCATCAAATATGGCGTGATCCGCAGTCCGGAAATGTTCGAGATGCTCCGCGCCGCCCGCGCCCGCGTCTTCGCCCAGGATCCGGAGGTGGTGGATGGCCTGATCGCCGCTTCGGTGGGCATCAAGGCGGAAGTAGTTTCGGCCGACGAGCGGGAAAGCGGTTTGCGCCGCATCCTGAACTACGGCCACACCTTCGGCCACGCGCTGGAAGCCGAAACCGGCTATGCGCGCCTGCTGCACGGCGAGGCGGTGGGTTTCGGCATGAACGCCGCGGCGTTCCTGGCCGAACAATTAGGGTTGATTTCCCCGGCGACGGCGGAGGTCCTGGTCGAAACGGTCCTCGCCTATGGCCCGCTTCCGCCGCTTCGGGACATTGAGGCCGGACGGCTGGTAAATCGCCTGGCGCACGATAAAAAGACCATTCAGGGGCACGTGCACTTCGTCTTGCCGGTGCGGATCGGCGAAGTGGTGGTGCGCAGCGGCGTCGCCGAGGGCGAGGTCCGGCGCGCCATCGAGCGCGCGCTCGCTTGCTGAGAAGAGCACGCATGCGGGCAGGCGAAGGCACGACGCCGGCGGGCGCGCGCAACGAACAGGAGGCGGCGCGCTGGGTGCGCCACATGTTCGGCCGGGTCGCGCACCGCTACGATCTGGCCAATCACCTGCTCTCGCTGAACCTGGACCGGCGCTGGCGGGCGCGGACGGCCGCGCGCCTGGCGCCGCGCCTCGAGCGCCCCGAAGCGCGCGTGCTGGATTTGTGTTGCGGAACCGGCGATTTGCTGCTGGCCTTGCGCGCCCGCCGCGGCCGGCCGGTGTTCGGCAGCGATTTCTGCCACCCCATGCTCACCGCCGCCGCGGCCAAGGCGGGCCGGGCCGGCGTCGAGGCGCCTCTGTTCGAAGCCGATGCGCTGGACTTGCCCCTCCGCGATGGAACGCTGGATGTGGTGACGGTGGCGTTCGGGTTTCGCAATTTCGCCAACTACCGCCGCGGTCTGGCCGAGTTGCGCCGCGTGCTGCGCCCCGGCGGCGCCGCGGCCATCCTCGAGTTCTCGCAGCCGCGCAACCCGGCGTTCGCGGCCTTGTACGGCTTCTACTCGCGGCGCGTGTTGCCGCGGATCGGCGGGTGGCTGTCCGGCGCGCGCGACGCGTATACGTACCTGCCGGAGTCCGTACGCAAGTTTCCTTCGGCCGAAACTCTGGCGCGGGAGATGGAAGCGGCCGGGTTTCGCCGGGTCTGCTTCGAGTACATGACCTTCGGCGTGGTCGCGCTGCATATCGGGGAGGTGTAAGACGCGCAGGCTCGTTTGGTTTTTCGTCGCGGCGGCGGCGCTGGCGGAGGCGCCGGCGATCACCGGGGTCCGGCTGCGTGCGCACCTGGACGCCATTCCGGCCGGCGAGGATCTTGCGCGCCTGCTCCCGGCCTACTTAGCGGCGCAACTCGGGCGCGCCGGCGTACAGGCGGCCGGCGACGGCGGTACGTTCTTCCGATCCCTGCGCGGGGCACGGGCGCCGCGTTCCCGGCCGCCCGCATCCGGCCTGGTGCTGGGCTGGATCCCGGGAGATGCGGACGAAGCCGTGCTGCTGTCGGCCCCATTGCCCGGTCCCGGCGCGGCTCGAGCTGAGCGCCCGCGCGCCGCCGCGTGCGCCGCGCTGCTGGAGATTGCGTACGTCTGGGCGGGGCTTCCGGTGAAACCGAAACGCGGAGCGGTGTTCCTGTTTTCGCCGCCGGAAGGCTGGGAGCGCTACGCCGCGCGCCCGCTCGTGGCGCCGGGCCGGACTGCCGTCGCGCTGCACATATCCGGATTCGCGCTCGCCGGCCGCACCGCGGATCTCACGCTCCATGGACGGGAGCGCACGACGCTGGGTCCGCTGGCCGAAAACCTCGCGAGCCGCTTCGGCGTGGCGCTCGCGCCGGACGCAGGGCTGGCGCCCGCCGGTCCCTGGGCGCTGGCCCGCGCCGGCATTCCCCTGCTGGAAGTCGCCCCCGGCGCGCGCCGCGTGCGCGCGCACGCGGACAGCGACGATTTCGGCGGCGCCGAACAGGCGGCGCTGTTTGCCCTGACCCTGGCTCTCGACGTCGCCAACGCCCAGCAGATGCCGGACTGGAAGGACGGCGACCCGCTCCGCCCGGTGCGCGCGCGCAGCCTGGCCGCGGCGCCGCCCGAGTGACGGCAGCCGCATGCTACCGGGCGGGCAGTAAGCGTTTCGCCAGGCCGGCCGCCGTAACGCCCGCCAGAGACGCGACTTCATAGCGCGCCTGCATCCCCAGCAGCACGTGCGCGGCCCACGGCTCGATCCGATAGTCGGCCACCAGCCAGCGCAGCAGGTCCCGAGTCGCCAGCTCCAGCGTTTCGCGAAACTCGCCCTTCTCCTGCGCGCCCACGCTGACGATCCACTCCGCGGTCTCCACGCGCGGCGTGATCAGCCGGTAGCCTTTCTTCAATTCCACCGAGAACTCGACATCGAGTGAGGTTTCAACGCCCGAGCCGACCGCTTCGCCGTCCCCTTGCAGGGCGTGCCCATCGCCGAGGAACAGCAGGCCGCCCGGATGAAAGACCGGCAGCCACACCGTAGCGCCCTCGCGAATCTGGCGGTAATCGAGGTTGCCGCCCCAGTAGCCTGCCGGTCCCGAGCGCGGCGCGTAGTCGCCCTCCGGCGCGACGCCGATGCAGCCCAACATCGGCGCGGCCGGAAACTCGAGGGCCAGCCGTCCGCTGCGGGGCTCGCGCAGGCGCACCGTCTGGCGCGCCAGGTCGATCTCCCACGGACGCAGATAGTCGTACCCGGCGTAGACGGCGTCCGGCCGGGGCTTGTCCGCGGCCAGTTCCGGCGGAAGCGCGCCCGCCGACACCTGGTAGCCCGAATACCCCGACGCCCGGTTTAACCGGATCCTCTCGATCCGCACGAGCAGCGCATCGCCCGGTTCCGCTCCTTCGATGAAGAACGGACCCGTGAGCGGATTGCCGTGCGTCTTAGTCCGCCTCACCCCCTGGAAGTCGAACCCCGCCGAGTCGACGGTCTTGGTAATGACGCGGTCCCCGGGGCGTACGCGCAGCAGGACAGGATGCGCGCGGGAGAAGGTGTGATGGTAGGTCGCGGCCACCACGCGGTGGGTTTCGCCGGCGGCCCCGGCGGCCAGCAACAGCAGCCATCCTGCGATGCGGAACATCCCTCCAGCGTATCTTGCCTTGGATTTGGCGCCGGCTCCGCCCGGGTGGGCGGCCGCCATGCGCACTCCGTTCGGCCGTTCGATGCGGGCGGCCAGGGTGCGGAGGAGCGCTGCGCCTGATTCCGCCGTCAGGTTACCTGCGCCCCCGGCTTACTCAGATTGAGCCAGCCGACCCCCAGCTTCCGCAGGGCGTAGCCTGCTTCCTGGAGATAGTCGCCGTAACCAGTCATCCAGTGGAAGCCGCCGTGTTCGCGCAGGAGCCGGTCCTGGTCGCCCTCGATGGCGACGTCGATTTGCGAACGGCAGATCGGCAGGAAGGGCGCGTCGACGACTTCGCCCCGGAAGCCGACCCACTTCTTGCAGTCGAAATCCGGAATCAGGTTGGTCAACACCGTGCCGCGGGCCATCTCCACTTTGGGCGCCGCGCCGTAGTCGGATTCGAAGTGCGTCAACAGCCGGACCGGTTCGTCGCGGACGCCGTCCATCCGCCGCGGGGCGGTGCAGTGCGCCAGCGTGACGATGCCATCGTGCGGATACGTCGGGTCGTTCAGAAAGACCGGTTTGCCGGACAGGTAGTGCAGCAGGATGCCGGACGGCACCACCACGAAGTCCGATTCGCAGAACGCCAGGTAGCCGTCGTCGTTCAGCAGACTCAGGGGCAGACACGCGGTAGTTTCCGACATCGGCATGATGGTCGACATGCAGTTGTTGATGGTGATGGCGTCGGTCTGCGCTTCGTCCAGCAGTTGCTGAAACACGTCGCGCAGCAGGAACGCCTGGTCGACGAACGCGCGCCCGGTCTCCAGCGAAACGCCGGGCGAGTTCAGATACTTGGCGGCCAGGCTGCGGGCGCGTTTGACCCGTGCGGTGTCCTGCCGCGCACGCACAATGCGCTTGCCCAGCTCGTCATAAGAGACGTCCTGCAAGTCGAGTTTCCATAGCGAACGGGAAATGTCGGGCGCTTTCCGCCCGCCCGCGCCCCAGCCGCTGGGCCCGCCGACGGCGACCACGCGCTTGCCAAGCGTGTTTTTCAACGCGGAGAAAGCCCGCAGGCGCGACAGGACCGCGTCGTAGCGGTCGACGATGACGTCATCGACATCCATGCCGGGCTGGCCGAACTCGTCCACCGTCTTGCGCAGGAAGCGGGCGTGGGCGATTTCATACCACAGATAAACCGGCCCCGAGCGGTGCCGGACAAAGAGCAGATTCCACGGTTTGGCGGCGGCCGCGGCTTCGAGCGTTTTCACCGATCCGCTGGCGCCGTAAAGCAGCGTGACGTCATGCGCGCCCTGCGCCGCGGCGGCCGCCTGTTCGGGCGATCCGGCTTCGGCGAGCGGCTGGCACTCCAGGGGGAAATCGGCCTGCCGGACCATGGTGGCCAGTTCCCGTCCGATGCGCTCGCGCTCGGCGGCGGCGTCGGCGGCGGTGATCAACCCGCCCCAGGGCCGGTAGCTGGTCTGCGGCCGGGGCGGATGCAGGTTGTACAGAAGAATGGGTTGCACGGAAAGCGCCCGGCGGACCGGAGCCTGGCGGCCCGGTTCGGCCGAGGCGGCGCGCGGGGTGAGAGCCACGCCCGCCGCCGGAGGAAAAGCGGCCAGCATTTGCCGGCGAGTGAGCCCGCACGGGGCGGCGCAGTGATGACAGGAATAATTCACCGGATACCTACCGGTTCCGATGCTACTCCCGCCACGGCGCGGTGAAAAGCCCCGGAATCACTCGCCGTCGAACACCGTCACGCGATAGCGCAGCGTCAGCGGTTTGCCCGGTTCCATGGCGTACCCCGTCAGGCCGGGGAAGTTGACGCCGAGGAAGCCGTAATGGCGCAGGCACCAGCCGTTGGGATAGCCGGGATTCGCGGGGTCGATGGTGATCCGCGCGCCGGCGCGCTTGCCGGCGAAAACGCCCTCGAGTTCGGCCCAGGGCAGGGGACGCAGGTTGGAATCCGGCGCGTCGTGCTCGCCGGGCCCGCGTACCCAGGTCGCCGTGCGGGGCGCGAAGCGCAGCACGAATCCCCCGTACCCTTTCTTGTCCGGCGTCACTCCCCGCACGGTCACCGGTTCGCGGAGCGGGGTAAAACGCAACTCGACCGCCAGGGTGCGGGACGGCCCCACGGCTGGCGACACGTCGATCGCCACGGTCTCGCGCAAGGCTTGCTCCGAGCCCAGGAACCAGCCATTCTCGACGCGCAGGCGGGCCCGCTGCCGGCCAGCGCTGCGCTCCAGCCAGCGGACAAACCGGTTCTGCAACTCGCCCGGCACCCACATGTCGTACTGCTGGCCGCGCCAGAAAACTTCCGGCCACATCCACGCCATGCCGCGGTGATGGTAGTGGTCGGCCGGAAAGTCGTCCGTCAGGATGACGCCGCCCGGCGTCCACAGCGGATGGACATAGCAGCCGCGCCGGTAGCGCTCGGGGACGCCGGGTTTCCACTGCGGCGCGGCGCGGTAGACCAGCACCGGACGCCCGTTCTCGCGGATTTCAAGCGAGCCGGGTTCGCTCTCGCGCAGCGTGAAGCCCGTCTGCGCCGCCAGCGCGCCCGCCCACAGCCACAGCAACGCGCTCTTCATGCCGGTTCTCCCAGTTTTGTTTCGTCGACGCGCACGCCCAGACCCGGACCGGTGGGGACCACGGCCGCGCCGTCCTGGACCTCGATGGGCGCGGCGAGAAAGGAGCCCCGCAGGAACTGCGGCCCGTTCAGCGCGGCGGGAAACCGCAGGCCGTAGGCGGCGTACAGTTGCAGGGACGCCGCCAGCGACACGTCCGGATCGGTCAGGCCGCTGCCGAGGAACAACAGTCCCGCGTCGTGCAGGATCTCGACCTGCCGCCGCGCATCCCACAGCCCCGCCGTGCGCGCCGGTTTCATGGCCACCCCGTCCAGCAGGTCCAACCGGATGAACTCGATCAACTCCGCGCTCGAGACCACGCCTTCGTCCATCACGATGGGCAGGGCGCGCTGCCTGCGCAGTTGGCGATAGCCGGTCAGCCGGTTCGCCGGGACCGGCTGTTCGAAGATATCCACGCCAATATCGGCCAGGCGCGGCGCCACCCACAGCGCGTCCGCCAGGTCATAGCCGCCGTTGGCGTCCACCCAAAGGAACGCCTCGGGGGCCAGCGCGCGCACGCGCTTGCAAAGTTCGACGTCGAACCTGGGGTCCGGCGCGATCTTCATGTTGAAATGGCGGTAGCCGGCGGCGCGGCCTTCGCTGACCGACTTTTCCGTGTCGGCCAGCGACTGCACGTTCACCGTCCAGCTCAGCGGGATGCGCGCGAGCGGTTTGCGCCCCCAGAGTTCGGGCAGGCGTCGTCCGGCGAGTTTCCCGGCGATGTCGTGCAAGGCCAGATCGATGCCCGCCTTGGCGATCGGCATGCCGGTGGAAAATGAGGGGGAGATCGCCTTCCGCATGGCGTCGTGCGCGCCGGCGAGGTCCAGCGGATCGCGGCCGAGCAGAGCGGGCGTCAGATACAGCTTCAGCGTGGAGAGCACGGACTCGAGCGTTTCGTAGCTCCAGGTTGGAACCGGCACGCTTTGTCCCCAGCCGGCTACGCCGTTTTCCAGCGTGACTTTGACCAACACGGAAGGCCGCTCCGGTTTGGCGAAAAACTTGAAGAAGCCCTTGGTGGGGTACGGCGCCGGGAACAGGTCCACCCGCCGCACCGGCGGAGCCGCCCCTGGCAACGCGCCGGCCGCCGCGGCGCTGGCCAGAAACCCGCGGCGGGTCACAGCAACTCCAGCCGCTCGCGGTCGAACCGCACTTTCCGGCCGAGTTCTAGCGCCCGCGCCGCCATGGTCCCCGCCACCGCGTGCGCGAAGCCCATCTCCGCGGGCGAGCGCGGCGTCCCGCGCGTCCGCACGCAATCCAGGAAGTCGCGCAGATGAGAGGTAGTGGGAACCGGCGGAACCGGTTTCGTCTCCGCCACGCGGTCGGCGCGCGTACTGCCTTCGCCGCTGACGGTTTTCGCCAGCAGGTCGATGGTGCCCTTGTCGCCGTACCAGCGGTGCGCGCTGCCCGCCGAGTTCGTCAGGCGCATCTCGAAGCTGGCGAACACGCCCGACGGGTATTCGAGCAGCGTCTCGAAGATGTCTTCGGTCTCCCGACCGTCTTTCCAGCGGTAGACGCCGCCCAAGGTGACTGCGCTCGCCGGATACAGATCGTTTAGATACCACGCCACCAGGTTGGCCCAATGGGACATCCACAGGCCCGGGATGCCGTTGGTATAGTCGCGGAACAACTGCCATTGGCGGAACCGGCGGGCGTCGAACGGCCGCGCGGGGCGGTGCAGTAGAAAGTTCTTCCAGTCGACGTCGGCCTCGGCCACGTGGTGATAGTCGCGCGCCCAGCGCGGTTCATAGAAGCCGATGCGGAACTCGGCGCGGGTGACCTGGCCGATCGCGCCCGCCTCCAGCAGTTGCTTGGCGCCGACGAACACGGGATCGCTCCGCCACTGGGTGCCGGCCTGCACGACGCGCCCGCTGGCGCGCGCCGCCAGGAAAGCGGCCTTGGCCTCGGCGAAATCCGTGCCGAAGGGCTTTTCCACGTAAACGTCCTTGCCGGCGCGCAGGGCCTCTTCGAGCATCCGGCTGTGCCCGAAATCCGGCCCGGCGATGATCACCGCGTCCACCTCGGGCCAGCTCAGCAGTTCCTGGTAGTGGGAGGTCGTGCGGGGACCGTTCCCGGCCGCTTCCTTTGCCCGCTCGAGATTGACGCGCCAGACATCGCACAGCGCCACGATTTCGGCGTTGGCGGCGGCGTCTTTCTTGAGTTCCTGAAGGTGGTTCATCCCGCGCCCGCCGGTCCCGATGATCCCCACCCGAACCCGGTCGTTCGCCCTCATGACCCGGGCCAGCGAGGCGGCCGAGGAAGCCACGGCAAATGCGCGTCGCGAAATCGCCATGCGAGTTGCTCCTAACGGACTCAGGCTACTCCTTTCCGCCGGCGGAGTCGAGCGGTAGAATGGCCGCGATCATGAAGGCAATCCTCGCCGCACTTTTGTTACTGGCGCCGCTGTGCCCGGCGGCCTCGTTGACGCTCGCGCGGGGCGGACGGTCCGATTACGCGATCCTCGTCGGCAGCCAGGCTTCGCCCTCGGAGCGGCGCGCCGCCACGGAACTCCAGGAACACCTCCGTCAGATCACAGGCGCGACCCTGCCGCTGTTGACGGACGCCGCTCCCGCCAATCAGCCGTTGATCTTCGTGGGCCGCTCGCCGGCGCTCGACGCGCAGGGCGTAGCCATCCCCTATGACCAATTGGGCGACGAGGGCTACGTGCTGAAAACCAGTGGACGCCACCTGATCATCGCGGGCGGACGCCTGCGCGGCGCCATGTACGGCGTCTACGGCTTCCTCGACCGCCTGGGCTGCCGCTGGTTTGCGCCCGGCGTCTCCCGCATCCCAAAGCGCCCGGTGCTGCAAGTGCCGGCGCTCGACGTCACCGAGAAACCCGCCTTCGAATACCGCGAGACCTTTTTCACCGAAGCGTGGGACAAGGACTGGTCCGCGCGGAATCGCCTCAACGGGCAGAGCCACAAACTGGATGAGTCCACGGGCGGAAAAGTGCAGTACTACCCTTTCGTGCATTCGTTCCTGGAACTGGTGCCGCCGGAGAAATACTTCAAAGATCATCCCGAATACTTCTCCCTGATTGACGGCGAACGCCGCGCCGAACGCGGCCAGCTTTGCCTGACCAATCCCGATGTGCTGCGCATCGGCGTCGAATCGGTGCGGCGGTGGATCCGCGAGCACCCGGAGGCCAAGATCATCTCGGTCTCCCAGAACGACTGGCAGGGCTGGTGCGAATGCGACAACTGCCGCCGCGTGGAGGAGCAGGAAGGCGGGGTGCATTCCGGCCCCATCCTGCACTACGTCAACCGCGTGGCCGAGCAGATCGAGAAGACCAACCCGGGCATCCTGATCGACACTCTTGCTTATTGGTACAGCGAGCGTCCTCCCCGCCATGTGCGGCCGCGCCCGAACGTGCGGATCCGCCTGTGCCCCATCGGCGCCTGCGAGGCGCACCCTTACGAGCAGTGCCCCTACAACCGCTTCTTCGTCAGCCTGCTGAAGGAGTGGTCGCGCATCACGAACCAGTTGTACATCTGGCACTACAACACCAACTTCTCGCACTACCTGCTGCCGTTTCCCGACTTCGACGAACTGGCCGCGGACATCCCGATGTACAAGCGTCACGGCGTGGTGGGCCTGTTTCTGCAAGGCGCTTACGCGCCGGGCGGCGGCGGGGAGAACGCGCACCTGCGGTCGTACCTGATGGCCCGCCTGCTGTGGAATCCTGGTTTGCATCCCGAGCGGGAGATCGACGACTTCCTCGAGGCCTATTACGAGAAAGCGGCCAAGCCCATGCGCGCGTATTTCGACCTGCTGCACCGGCAGGTGCGGATGCCGCCGCGCGGGGCGGGCCATCACCTTTGGATCTTCGTGCATCCACGCATGCCGTTTCTGAACCGCGCGTTTCTCGACGAGGCGCGGGCGCTGTTCGCCAAGGCCGAGGCGGCTGCCAATAACGAGACGGTGCGCCGCCGGGTGGACCAGGCGCGCATGCCGATCGATTACGTGGAACTGTCCCACGCCCGCCAGTTTGTCCTGCGCGGCGGCACGTATGGTCCCGCCGACCTGGAAAGCTTGCAGCGCCGGTTCACGGCATTCGTGGCGCGCGCCAAGAGTTACGGCATCGAGTACTTCAGCGAAGCGCGAAAAGTGGACGATCATGCGGAGGCTTTCGCCCGGCGCATCCGGCCGTATCGGGCGTACACGCTGGAGAACGCCAGCCTGCGCGTGACCGTGGTGCCGGAACTCGGCGGCCGGATTGTCGAAATCGCGCCGCGCGCCACCGGCCAGAATGTCTTGCGGGTGCCGGATGCCGGTAGCTGGGGCTACCCCGACCTGAGCGGCGCCTGGGCGCTGGCCGCGGCCGGCTACCACGGGAAGACCTATGAAGTGCAGTGGGATCCCGAGGCCGAGACCGCCGGCAATGAACTGCGCCTCTCCGCCAGCGGGCCGGGATTGCGGTTGCGCCGCACCATCGCGCTCCGCGAGGTGGCGGTGCACACGGAAACCGAGGTGGAGAATACGGGCGCGGATCCGCTGCCGGTGGCGCTGGCCGCCCGCGCGGACTACAGTCCCGCCGACGACCTGGACGGCACGCAGCTTGCCTTACGGTACCGGCCCGTCGAAGGCGCGGAGTTCGACCGGGCGCTGTTCGTGCCCGGAGAAGAAACGAACGGCGCGGCCACGCTACGGGCGGGCGAACGCCCTGCCGGCGAATGGGTGGCGTACCACCGCAGCGGCGTGCCCGGCTTGATCAACCGTTTCCCGCTTGCGCAGGCCGAACGCTGCACGATGCAATGGACGCTCCGCGGCGCGCCGCTGGTGACGCTGGGACTGTGGTCGCGCGAGGCGAACCTCCGGCCGGGCGAGAAACTGTCGCTGGCGGCCGAGTACGCGCTTAGCCCCGGCGGGCGCTGACGGCAAAGCGCGCCACGGGAATCCCTGGCGCCCGCCGGCAAGCGGCGAGGCGGACGGACGGGCGCCTCCGTGGACGTCGCCCAAGGCAATCTGCGCGGAGCATAATCGCGGGAGGGCAAGACGTCTAAAACGCGCCCTCCCCTCGTCCGTCACGTTCGGCCTCCACGTTTGCACGGCGCGGCGCTACGCCTGCCCCGCCGGTTCCCGCGGCGTCCGGATGCCCGCCAGCAGCCAGGGAGACGAAACCTGTAGCCGCCGCACGGCTAACGCCATCCCGGCGACCTCTTCCGCCAGACGCCGCAATTCGGCCGGCAACGCCGACACGTCGCGCAGCATCTGGCGGCGGGAGGAGGAGGTGCGGCGTTCGGCGATCTCGCGCGCCCGGTCCGCCAGCGCCTCCTCGACAAACCTGGCCATTCCGCCCAGGCTGTCGTCGAAGGAAGGCGCGGGAGGCGGCGGCGCGCCGTCCCGCAGTGCGGTTTCGATCTGCGTGAGCACCGCTTCCACCTCGCCGGTGAACTGGTCGAGTCCGGGCAGGCGGTAGCGTCCGCTAAAGTCGTCCAGGTACGCATGCAGCGTCGTGACGTCGTCGCAAAAGCGCTGAAGGTAGGAAACCAGGGCGTAGTAGGGCTCGACGCTGGCCTGACGGTGGGCCGGGTCGGCCAGCATGCGCTGAAACGACACATAGATGTTCGAGTTTTCCACTTGGGCCTCTTCCTGCGCCTGCCGTAAGGCTTTGGCGGGAATCCGTTCGCCGAGGAACGCGTCCATCACCGCGCGGAAGTAGGCGCGGTTAGCCGCCGTGGCGCGGGCCACCTGGGTGGGCAGACTGTCGAGCGCCCACGCCGGCCAGAGCAGGTAACCTGCCGCGAGCGCGATCGCCCCGCCCACCAGTGTGTTCGTCATGCGCGTGAATCCGACCTGCCAATCGCCATGGTGGCCCAGACTGATCAGCAGCACGACAAACGGCGTGAGGAAGAAAACGAAACGATGGTATTCGAGCGACATCTGCGAGAATGCCGCAAAGCAGAACAGCGCCAGGAACAACAGGATCAACGCGAGGTGATGCACCGAGTGGGCGAGGGCGACGCCTACCAGTCCGCCAGCCACGGTGCCGGCGACCCGCTGGATCGCCCGCTGCCGCGTTCCCCCGAAGTCCGGTTTCAAAATGACGGCGATGGTCAGCGTGATCCAGGCGCCATACTCGATCCGGAAAGCGCTCGCCACCAGCACTCCTACCGTGCAAGCCGCGGCCAGCCGCAAAGCGTGCCGGAAGATCAACGAATCGAAGGTCAGGTTGTCGCGCAGGCGGGCCGGGCCGACCAGGGCGGGGTCCAGGTCGGCATCGTCGCCGTGGTGGGCGCGCACGCGCCGCGGTTTGCCGAGCGTGGCGGCCGCTTCCGCCGCCGCCGCCAGACACGTGGCCAGCCGGCCCAGCGCGCGGTCGACATGGCGCAGGTGGAGCAGTTCGGCGAACTGCGCTGGCGTTCCGGCCGCCTGGTTCCGCAGCCGCGTAATCGCGTCGCTCAAAGCGGCGGAGGCGGCGCGGAGCGGAGCCACGTCGATGCGGCCCCCGCCCTCTTCCGTGGCCGCCGCCACCCGCTCGGCCGCCTCCACCAGCAGCCGCAGCGTGTTTCGCGCCTGGGCGCGAATGTGGGCGAACGAGACGCTTTCCATCGCGATGTCCAGCGTCTCGGCCAGGGCGACGGTCGCCGAGAGCAGCCGGTCGGCGTAGCGCGTGAGGATCAGCAGATCCTGGCCGAGGAACGTCGCGCCCTGGCGGCGGGCCCGAATCTCGGCCGTCAGGTAGCGGGCCTGCTGGATGGCCTGGGTGGCGGTGTCGCGCTCCTCGGAGAGCGTCGCCGACCAGCGCGCCGCGCCGTTGTCCAGACCGGCAATATGCCGTTCAATGCCGCGAAGCAGCCGCGCGGCTTCCCGGTATCCCTTGGCGATCGCCTCCTGCACCGGCAAGTACGGCCGGATTGGCCACAACCGTAACGACAGAACCGCGGCCCACGCCGCACCCATGGCCTGGAACAGCGCGTGCCGTCTGGCGTCCGCAACGGTTCCCGGCGTGCCGATGGCGAAAAGGTACGCGACCAGTAGCAGGGATCCGACCGTGTTGGCGGCGTTGCCAAACACGCTCATCATGCCCGCCGCGAAGGCGAAGAGAAAGACCAGCGCAATGCCGGCGGCCGGATACGGCGCCACCGCTGTCCCCAACAGATAACAGGCGATCAGCCCCGCCGCGGTCACAGCGAGGGAGGTTGCGCGCGTGCGATACGTGCCTCCCGAGTCCGCCAGCCCGACCCACAGTCCGCCGACGCCCGCGTAGGCGCCCGCTTCGGGCTGCCCGACGAAATACCCCAGCGCCAGCGGCCCGATGCAAGCCGCCGTCAGCCGCAGTCCCGTGGCGCGATCAATCCGGCTGAGGAGCGGCCCGGCCACTCTGTCCATGTTCGCATGGCGGCGTACCCGCTCCGCGGCTGCGGTTGGACTTGACCGCCGCATTGTGGGATAAAGGCGGTTTCGGATCCCATGGACTTCGGACTCAACGGCAAAGTGGCCCTGGTGGCGGCGGCGCGCCAGGGGCTGGGAAGGGCGTCCGCCGCGGCGCTGGTCCGGGAGGGCGCGCGGGTGGCGATTCTCAGCCGCCGCGCCATCGAACTCGAAGAGACCGCCCGGCAGATCGGCGCGGAACTCGCGGTACCTTGCGACCTCAGCCAAAAGGAGTCGATCGCCGCGGCGGCGGCCATGGTGCGGGAGCAGCTCGGCCCGGTGTCGATTCTGGTGAACAACTGCGGCGGACCTCCGGCGGGCACGTTCGACTCGATCACCGAAGAGCAATGGTACGCCTCGTTCGAGCAGGTGTTCCTGAGCGCGCTGCGCCTGACGCGCGCCCTGCTGCCGGACATGCGCGCCGCCCGCTGGGGCCGCATCATCAACATCGTTTCCACCTCCGTCCAGCAGCCCATTCCCGGGCTGCTGATCTCGAACGCGTTCCGCCCGGCGCTGGCGGGCTGGGCCAAGACGCTGGCGAGTGAACTGGCGCCCGACAACATCCTGGTAAACTGCGTCGCGCCCGGCCGCATCCTCACCGCCCGCGCCGAAACCCTGGACCGCGCCGCGGCGGAGCGGGAGGGCAAAACCATCGAGGAAATCCGCGCCGAGCGCGCCGCCGCCATTCCCTTGCGGCGCCACGGCGAGCCGGACGAATTCGGGCGCGTGGTGGCGTTTCTGGCCTCCGAGGCGGCCTCCTATCTCACCGGCTCGTTGATCCGCGTGGACGGCGGCGCGGTGACCGCGATATAAGATGATTGACCTTGCAAACCGGGGAAGCGATTGCGGCCGCCGGAGACGCGGCGGCCGTGACGTCGGTATTCCGAGGTGAAGCGAATGCGAATCGAGCGGCGACGGTTTCTGGCGGCGGGCGCCGCGATGAGCCTGGCGGGCTGCGCGCGAGCGCCCGCGGGTCCCACCGGCGAAGACTTGGACCAGGCGGCGGCCCGTCCCGTGCTTAAGCTCGACGGTCTAACTTCGCCGGTCATCATCGACTCCATCCGGCTGCTCAAGTCCGGCGAAGACCACCTGGTCCACGTGCGGTCGAAAGACGGCGCCGAGGGGATCTCGCTGCCCAATCCGCCGCGCCCGGAATACCTGGACCGGATTCTGAAGGAGTTGGTCATCCCGTTCTTTGTCGGCAAGGACGCGCGCGAGCTCGAAAATCTGCTTTGGGAGTTCTACCGCTACCGCAGCAATTACAAGCTGCAAGGGCTGGCGCTGTGGAGCCCGCAGGCGTGGGTCGAGCTGGCGATCCTCGATCTGCTGGGGCGCATCGCGGGCAAACCGATCGGCGGGCTGTTGGGAGGCCTCGTGCGGCGGGAGACGCCCATCTATGTCGCCAGCGGACGCCGCGACACCACCCCGGAACAGGAGGTCGAGCATCTCCAGCAACTCGTCCAGCAATCCGGCGCGAAAGCGCTGAAGTTCCGCGTCGGCGGGCGCATGAGCCGGAACGCCGACTCGCTGCCGGGCCGCACGGAAGCCCTGATTCCGCTGGTCCGCAGGAGCTTCGGCGACGCCGTCGATATTCACGCGGATGCGAACAGCTCCTACGATCCGCCGGCGGCCATCCGCATCGGCCGCATGCTGGAAGAGATCCGCGCGGTCTATTTCGAGGAGCCGTGCCCGTTCGACCACTTCGACGCCACCAAAGAGGTAGCGGACGCCCTTGCGATCCCCGTCGCGGGCGGCGAGCAGGAATCCAGCCACTGGGGGTTCCGCTGGATGATCCTGCACCGCGCCGTGGACATCGTCCAGCCGGACATTCAATATTACGGCGGACTGATTCGCTCCATCCGCGTGGCGCGGATGGCCGAACTTGCCGGGATGCCCACCACAGTGCACATTTCCGGCGGATTCGGCTTTGTGTACATGCTCCACTTCGCCTCGTGCGTTTCCGGCATCGGCCGGTATCAGGAGTATAAACTCGGGACCGAGCGTTACGGGGAGTGGTTCGATCCGCCGATCGCGGTGCGGGACGGCAAAATGACCGTGCCTGCCGGACCGGGCGTGGGTATCCGGGATCTCCAGGGATTGCTGAAGGGCGCGCGGGCGGTCTGAATCGTCTTTTTCCTCCGCTCGCGCGTCTTTCTTCGTGAACGAGTGAATTCCTACTACTTCAAGGCGGTCGGCGCCGACGGCAAACTGCGCACGGGCAGCCTGCACGGCGAGCACGAACGCGCGGTCGCCCGCGAACTGCGCAAGCAGGGCTTGACGCCGGTGTTCGTCGGCGCGGCGCCGCCGCGCGGCGGCTTCGCGCTGAAGTTACCGGAGTGGAATCGCGGCAAGAGCCGCGACGTGCTGTTCTTCACGCAGGAACTGTCCACGCTGCTTTCAGCGGGGGTGCCGTTGGACCGGGCGCTCGCGATCGCGGGCGAACTCACCGAGCGGCCCGCCTTCCGCCTGATTCTTCAGGATGTGCTGCGCATCCTCAAGGGAGGGCGGTCGCTGGCCGACAGCCTGGCGCAGCACCCGGCTTACTTTTCCGATCTGTACGTAAATATGGTGCGCGCCGGGGAGGCCAGCGGCACGCTCGATGCTGTCTTCGAGCGCCTGGCGGAATTCGAGCGCTCCCGCGACGAGTTGCGCGGGTTTATCATCTCGTCGATGATGTACCCCACGCTGCTCCTCATCGTGGGGATCGGCTCGGTCATCGTGCTGCTGCAATTCGTCGTGCCGCGGTTTGCCGCGGTGTTCGAGGAATCGAACATGCGGATGCCGCTGGCCGCACAATTGATGATGACGGCCAGCGACTGGCTGCGCGCGTATGGTTTGTTCCTGGCCGGCGGCTTGCTGCTGGGGGCGGCGGCGCTGCGCTCCTACATCGCCACGCCGGCCGGGCGGCTGTGGTGGGACACGCTGCGGCTGCGGGTTCCGCTGCTGGGCGACGCCCTGCGCAAGGCGGAGACCGCGCGGTTCGCCCGCGCCATGTCGACTCTGGTCGCCAACAGCGTGCCGCTGGTCCAGTCCATCGGCATCGCGGCCGCTATACTCAACAATAAGAGGATCGCCGGGGCGCTGGACGGCGTCGCACAAGGCGTCAAGCGCGGCGAAGGCATCGCCGGTCCGCTGGCGCGCGCAGCCTGTTTTCCTCCGCTCGCCGGGCACCTGCTGAGCGTCGGCGAGGAGACCGGACGGCTGGACCAGATGTTCGCGCGGATGGCCGATATCTATGAAACGGACACCAAAGCCGCCATTCGCCGCTTTACGTCGCTGTTCGAGCCGCTGGTGATTCTCATCATGGGGGTGATGGTCGGCGGCTTGATTCTGAGCATCCTGCTCGCCATCACCAGCATCAACGAGGCCGCAGTTTGAGGAAGCTGACCATGCATCGTTCGCGACGCAGAGCCCGGCAGGCGGGCGTCACCCTGATCGAAATGCTGGTGGTGGTCACCATCATCGCGTTGTTTGCGACCCTGGTGGCGCCGAACCTGTTCCGGCAAACAGACAAAGCGCGGGTGACCGCCGCGCAGGCGCAGATCAGCAACTTTGAAGTCGCCCTGATGCAGTACAAGCTGGCTACCGGCGTCTTCCCCACCACCGAGCAGGGGCTGCAAGCGCTGCGTGTCCGGCCGCCGAACGTGCAGAACTGGGACGGACCTTACTTGAAGAAGGAACTGCCCAAAGACCCGTGGGGCAGGCCCTATGTCTACAAGTACCCGGGCGATCACGGCGATGAACCAGACATCATCTCCTACGGCGCGGACGGGCAGCCCGGCGGCGAAGGAATCAACGCCGACATCGTGAACTGGAAGTGAACCGCCACCGGCGCCGGCGCGGCGTCACCCTGATCGAGATGCTGATCGTGGTGGCGATCATCGGGGTCGCCGCCAGCATTGTTTACCCTGGCCTGTTGGCCGGCCTGGACGCGCTGCGGCTGACCCGCGCGGCCAACGCGGTGGCGGACCTGATGACCGGCGCTGCGCAGCGGGCCGAGCGCCGCCAAACGGTGATCGAGGTCGCCATTTTGCCCGGCGCAGGCGTCATTCGATTGAACTCCCCCGGCGGAGACTTCCGGCGGGAGCTCAAGCTGGAGAATGGCGTGACGATTCGGGAAGTGCATCCCCGGCAGCCGGGCGCGCCGGCCGAGCTCCGGCTGGCGGAAGCCGCCGAGGCGCGGAGTTTTCTGCTGCTGCCGGGAGGGGCGCCGCCGCGGTTCGGCATCGAATTGCAAAATGCGCGAGGCGGACGGCGGCTGGTGCGTCTGGATCCGGTGACGGGCGTGGCCAGGGTCGAGGCGCCGGCGGAACAGGAAGAATGAGGCGCCGTTCGCAACGCGGATTCACGCTGCTGGAAGTGCTGGTGGCGACCACCATCATGGGCTTGGCCGTCGTGGGGCTGCTGTCGGCGCTGTCGCGTTCGGTGCGCAACGCCTCCCGGCTGACGGCCTACGACCGGGCGGCCCGGCTGGCGCGCGCGCAGATGGATGCGCTGCTGGTGACGCCCGATCTGCCAAGACTGGCGCCGTTTGAACAGCCGGTGGCGGAGGAACTGCTGGGCGGCGCGCGGGGCGGCTGGCGCGCTCGCCTGACGCCGTTCGAAGGCCCGCCGGGCGCGGTTCCGGGCACGCCCATTCTGGAACGGCTGGAACTGGAAGTGTGGTGGATGGCCGGCGAGCAGCGCCGCTCGCTGAAGCTGGAAGGTTTCCGCCCGGGTATCCTTCGCCAGGAAGATGTGGCCGTGCCGTTTGCGGCGGAGTTGCCGCCCGGGGAGCCCGCGCCATGACCCGCCGGCCCGAGGCGGGCGTTACCCTGCTCGAGGTTCTCATCGCCGTCACCCTGCTGGCGATGCTCTCCGGCGGCATGGTGCTCTCGATGCGTACGGGAATGAATGCGTTCGCCAAAACCACGGCGCGACTGAATGAGAACCGGCGCACCCTGGCGGCGCAGCGCATCCTGGACAGTCAACTGCAAGGGCTGGTGCCCGCGGTGGCGCTGTGCGGCGCCGGGCCGGAGCAGCCGGGCGTGCGCTTGCCTTTTTTCCAGGGCGAACCGCAAGCCATGCGGTTCGTATCCAGCTACTCGCTTCAGGAAGCCTGGCGGGGCGTCGCGCGCATTCTGGAATTTCAGGTGATTCCTCGCTCCGAGGGGCCCGGCCTGCGCCTGGTGGTGAACGAACTGCCGTATACGGGCGGTCTGGCCGCCGGCGCGCTCTGCCTGGGCCGCCGGCTGGATCCCGCGCTGGGCCTCGAGCGCACGCTGTTCGTCCCCATTCGCACCGGCCCGCAGTCCTTCGTGCTGGCGGACAATCTGGCGGCGTGCGCATTCTCCTACCAGGAGCCCCTGCCGCAAGCCCCGTTCGTGCGCTGGACGCCGGTGTGGACCCGCCCGGAGTGGCCGCGCGCGATCCGCATTGAAATGCTCCCCCGCGATCCGGCCCTCGCCAGGATCCAGCCGCTCACGGTGACCGCGCCGGTGCACATTGACCGCGCGCCGCTGGTTGGATATGTCGACTGAACGCGGCGGCGCGCTGCTGGCGGTTCTGTGGCTGACGGCGGGTTTGTCCGCCATCGCGTTTGCCGTCGCGTCCACCGTCAAGAACGAAACGCAGCGGGCGGCGAACGCCGTGGAAGAGTCCCGCGCCTATTTCCTCGCGGCGGGCGCGATCGAGCGGGCGATGCTCTACATGCGCTGGGGACCGCAGCACGTCCTGCCTGACGGTTCCCCGCGGTATTACGCCCCGGGGATGCCGCGGCTCTCCTTCCGGTTTCCAACCGGCGACGCCGAAGTCGAGGTGATTCCGGAAACGGCGCGCATGAACGTGAACGTGGCGCCCCGCCAGGAGTTGACCCTGCTCCTGCTCGCTTTGGGCGCCGCGCCCGCTCAGGCGGACCTGATCGCCGCGGCCATCGAGGACTGGCGTACTCCCGCGCCCGGGGGCTTCTCGCCGTTCGACGCCTTTTATCTGGCGCGGAATCCGTCTTTTCGGGCCCGCCATGCGTCCCTGGAAGAGACCGAAGAACTGCTGGTCGTGCAGGGTATGACCCCCGAATTGTTTTATGGAACCTACACCCGGGACGCTAACGGCCGCCTGGTCCCGACAGGCGGGCTGCGGGACTGCGTGTCGGTGTATGGCAACAACGCCCAGTTTGACGTCAACTGGGCGCATCCGGCGGTGTTACAGGCGGCGGGCGTCCCGCCCGCGGTGGTGGCGGCCCTGGTGGCGCGGAGAATGCAAGCGCCGGTCGTGCCGGACGAACTGCCGCTGTGGATTCAGGCGGCCGGTCCCGCGGGCGCCCGGCTGCGGCTGGGCGGCGGTTCCATCTATACCCTGCGGGCGTCGGCGCGGCAGCGGCTGCCGGGCGGCGGGCTTTCGGATCTGCGCCGGTCGGTCGCCGCGCAGGTGAAGTTGATGCCCCCAGGCTACGACAAGCCGATGCACGTGCTGCGGTGGTACGACAACGCGTGGAGACCTTAACCGTGCCGCTCCGTCGCTTGCTGGCGGTGGGAACCGCCGCGGGAATCGAGATCCGGGATGGGTCGCTGTATGTGGCCGTCACCCGGGTGCGTCCCAGCGGCGTCGAGGTGCCGGGCGCGCTTGAGATTGCCGGCTGGCAAGCGCGGCCCGCGTTCGAATGGGCGGCGGAATACCACGCGTTTCTGCGCCGGCTGGGGCTGGGGCGTCTCAGCGCGGTGCTGCTGTTGCCGCGCCGCGATGTCATTGTCCGCCTGCTCCACCTGCCGGGCGTGGAGGATAAAGACTTGCCCGCCGCCCTGTCGTTTCAGATCGAAGCGTTGCATCCTTACGGCGACGAGGCGGTAGCCTGGGCTTGGCAGCGGGTTTCCGCGTCCGGCGCGGTCCTGGTGGGGTTGGTCCGCCAGCAGACGCTGGACGGCTGGCTGGACCGGTTTGCCGAAGCGGGTATCGCGCTCGCCGGCGTGACGTTTTCGGCGGCGGCGTTGCATGCCGCCGCCCGTCTGTACGCCCCGCCCGCGGGCGAAGGGCGGATCCTCGTGTACCGCCATCCGGCGGGCGAGACGGTCGAACTGTACGGCGAGAGCGCCAGCCGGCCGGTGTTTTCCGCCGAGTTCGATCTGCCTCTGGAGCGGGCGCTGCCGCTGGCCTGCGCCGAACTGAGGCTCGCAGCGTCAGAGCCGGCGCCCTGGGAGCAGTTCCTGCCCGCGCCCCGTTCGAGCACGGATTTTGATTTTTCCCGCAGCGCGTTCGTCTATGCCGCGGCGCTGGCCGGGGCTTGTCCCCGGCTGGCGCCGGCAGCGAACCTGCTGCCTGAGTCGCAACGCGTGGTTCGGTCGCGTGCTGTTCTGGCGCCCACCCTGGCGCTGGCGGCGCTGCTGCTGCTGGCGGTAGGCGCGCTCGCGGGAGTGCAGGGTTATCGCGAAAAGCAATACTTGTTGAGGCTGCAAGAGGAGATCGCCCGGCTGGAGCCGAAAGCCGCCCTCGCCGCGCGCTATGACCAGGCGATCGCGAATGCGCAGCGCCGCCACGCACTGCTCGCCGGATACCGCAAGCGCACCCGCGCCGACCTGGATGCGTTGCGGGAGCTGACCAGACTGATCGCGCCGCCCGCGTGGACCAACCTGGTGCAGGTGGACCGCGCCTCGGTGACGCTGGCCGGCGAGGCCGAGCAAGCCGCGCCCCTGCTGCAAGTGCTGGACAATTCGCCGCTGTTTCGCAATTCGCAGTTTACGGTGGCCATTACCCGCACCGCCGCCGGCGACCTGTTCCGGATTCGCAGCGAACGGGAGGGTCAGCCATGAACCTGAGCGAACGCGACCGGCGCGCCCTCCTTCTGCTGGGCGTTGTGGTAGCTGTTGTCCTGGTGTGGCGCGCTTCGCAAAGCGGCTCCGCCGACGCCCCGGCAGAGGCGGTTCTGTCCGTGCCCGCCGCCGAAAAGCAGGTCCTGCGGCTGCGGCAGATCGAGGCGTCCCTGATCCTGAAGCAAGCCCGGTTGAAGCAAGCTGAACAGCAATTGGCCGAGGCCGAGAGCGGACTGCTGGAGGCCGAGACCGCCGCGCAAGCACAAGCCCAACTGCTCCAGACCATCCGCCGGGTGGGCAAGGCCGAGGGAATCGATGCGCGGGGCGGGGAGATCGGCGCAGTCCGCCCGCTCGGCGACGACTACGGCGAAGTCTCCGTCGCGGTAACGTTCGACTGCCAGATTGAACAACTGCTGAACTTCCTGGCGGCGCTTAGCGCGGAGCCGAAATTGCTGGCGACCGAGGACCTGCGCATTTCCTCCTCGGGGACCGCCGACAAGAAACTGAACGTGCGGGTGGCGGTTTCCGGGGTGGTGCCGCGCGCGCTGGTTCCCGAGCGAAAGGGGCCCGCGCTATGAACCAGCGGCTGACCCTGTTGAACCTGGTGCTGGTGGCGGCGCTGGCGGCGGCGGGCTGGCAACTCCGCAAACAGTGGCGGGAGGCCGAAGCGCGTGAGCAGGCTTTCCTCAGCCAGCGGGCCCAGACGCCGCCCGCGCCTCCCGCTGGGACGCCCCCGGCCGCCGAACCGGTGACCGCGGCCAGCTACCTCGAGGTCGCCGAGAAAATGCTGTTCGCCAAGGACCGCAATCCGCAAGTGGTCGTGGAGATCCCGCCCGAAAAACCGCTCCCGCCCCTGCCGCGGGTGCACGGGGTCATGAACCTGGGCGACGGACTGACGGTCCTGATGAGCGAGAAGGCCGGCGAACGGCACAAAGGCATCCGCGTGGGCGACAGGATCGGCGAGTTCCAACTGGCGGCGGTGGAAGGCGACCAGTTGGTGTTCGCCTGGGAAGACAAGCAGATCAAGAAGCGCGTGGACGAGTTGATCGCGCGGGGGGGGGACAGGCCCGCCGAGCCCACGCCCGCCGACGCTGAGACCAAGCGGGAGGGCGGGCGGATTGTGCCGGAGACTCCCGCCCCGCCGGCGGCGAAACCCAAGGGGGAGGCCGCGCCCGGACGCGAGATGGGACCCGGCCTCGCCGCCTGCCAGCCCGGTGACGATTCCCCCGCCGGGACAGAGAAAAACGGTATGCGCAAGGTGATCACCAAGACGCCGTTTGGCGATTCATGCCGGTGGGAGGCCATTCGATGAGGAGACAAACAATGACGCGAATTCTTTTGATTTTTGCCGTGGCGGCGTGGACGCTGGCGGCGGTTGGCAAGGAACCGGACTCGTCCGGCAACACCGGAAAACCGGCCAAATCCTCCGGCGCGGCGAAAGCAGCCGATCCCGCGGCGCCCCCCGCGGGCGCCGAAAAACAGCCCGATGGCGTTTGGATCAGCAAAGACGGCTCCGGCAAGCGCTGGATCCATAAACGCACTCCGTTCGGCTGGGCGCGCTATCCCGAGAAAGAGGCGGAAGCCGCTCTCGCGGCGGAGGCGTCCCCGGATCCCACCCGCGCCGTGGCCGACCTGGGCGACAAGGTCCGCTTCGAAAAGCCCGGACCGTTCGGCACGTTCCGCTGGGAGCGCCACAAGAGCGAGTTCAATGCCGCGGAAAAAGCCGCGTGGGAGCGTATGCAGGCGGCGAAACAGAAATGACGGGATCCGCCGCGCGAATCACGGGGGAAGAGGTTGACATGTTGAGGATGCGAGTGGCAAAGCAAGGCGTGGGATTGCTGTTGGCGCTCTGGCTGGGGGCGGGGCCGCAGCGCGCCGCCCAGGCTCCCGCGGGCGGCCAGCCTCCGCCCACGGCGGGCGCGCTGGGAGGCTTGAACTTTTTCAACGCCTCGTTGGTGGAAGTAATCGACATCCTCGCGCAGAAGCTCAAGATCAACTACATCCTGGACCCGCGCGTCAAGGGCTCGGTCACCATCAACACCTACGGCGAGATCAAGCCGCTCGAGGTCCGGCAATTGCTGGAGACGATCCTGCGGATCAACAATTACGCCCTGGTCCAGGTGGGCGATCTCTACCGCATCCTGCCCGCCAATGAAGCCGCGCGGCTGCCGATCAGTCCCCTGCGGGACGCCGCGGAACTGCCCGCCGATGAGCGCATGGTGCTGAACCTAGTGTTCCTGAAGTATGTCACGGTGGCCGAACTCGCCAAACTGATCAACCCCTTTCTGGGCGAAGGGGCCACCGCCGTCTCCTATGACGCCGCGAACCTGCTGCTGATTCTGGACAACGCCCGCAACATGAAGCGGACGATGGAATTGATCGCGCTGTTCGACAATGACGCTTTGGCTACCCAGCGCGTGCAGGCGTACGAGGTGGAGAACGGACGCCCGTCGGATATCGTCAAGGAACTCGACACGGTATTCAAAGCGCTTTCCCTTTCGGAGAAAACCTCCTCGGTCAGGTTCCTGCCCATTAACCGCATCAATACCATCCTGGCCGTGGCGCCGAATCCCGGCGTCTTTCCGGAAGTCGCGAAGTGGGTGAAGAAACTGGACATTCCCGTGAAAGCGCCGGTGGGATCCATCGACAATTACGTGTACCGGTTGAAATACGGCTGCGCCGAGACGCTGGCCATGGCGGTGATGCAATTGTACGGCGGTTTTGGTGGTTTTGGCGGGGCTGGCGGCTTCGGATTTGGCGGGATGCCGATGGGGTTGGGCGTGGGGACCGGGAATAATTGCGGCGCCTCGGCGGGCGCCAGTTTCGCCCAGTCAGGATTTGGGGCGATGCAAGGGGGCATGATGGGCGCTGGCGGTGGCTGGGGCTTCGGGGGCGGCCTGGGCATGATGGGCGTCAATCCCGTGATGATGGGCGCGGGTGTGATGCCCGCCTACGGCATGACGGCACAGCCCGGCGTCGCGAGCGCCACCCCCGGCGCGGCGCCGGGCGCCGTGCCCGCCGTGCCCGCCGATCTCACCGGCTCTTATCTGGGCGCTGCGGGCGCGCCTGGTGCCGGCCTGCCCTCGATCCCGCGCATCATTCCGAACAACTTCAATAATACGATCCTGGTGCAGTCCACGCCCCAGGAATGGGAACAGATCCAGCGGTTGCTCGATCAGATGGACGTACCTCCCCGGCAGGTGCTGATCGAAGCCAAGATTTACGAGGTCTCCCTTAGCGGGGCGTTTGCGGGCGGCGTCACCGCGTTCTTACAGAAAAACAGCGGCAGCGGCAAGTTCCCGCGCCTGGTGACCGGCGCCACCAGCAACGCGGGCGTGCAGTTGACCGCGGGCATGATCGTCGGCCAGAGCCGCGAACTGCTCGCCTTCCTCACCGCGCAGGAAGACACCCGCCGCTCGAAGGTGATCTCCGCCCCCAGCATCATCGCCACCGACAGCGTCCCGGCCGCGATCAACGTCGGCACCGAAGTGCCCACGCTCTCGTCGCAGGGTTTGAGTCCGGTCCAGCAGGGCGGCAATTCGCTGTTCACTAACACGGTGCAGAACCGGAACACCGGGGTTACCCTCAACATCACGGCCCGGGTGAATCCCAGCGGCATCGTGACCCTGAACATCAATCAGGAGGTGAGCGCTCCCCAGGCGCCCGCCGCGGACGCGGCGATTCAGTCGCCGTCGTTTTCCAAACGCAACGTGGTGACCCAGATCACCGTGCAGGACGGCGACACCATCGCCATCGGCGGCATCATTTCGGAAACCGAAACCCAATCCTCGGCCGGAGTGCCCGTCCTGCACCGCATCCCGATCGTCGGCGGGGCGTTCGGCGCCAAGTCCACCAGCCGCCAGCGCACCGAGTTGATCGTCTTCATGACGCCGCGGGTGATCTACGACACCAACCAGATGACGGAAGCCAGCGAGGAGCTCAAATCCAGCATGCGGCGGCTTCAGAAGATGATTCGGGAGTAGCGGCGCCATGGAGGACAACTTCCGAAAAAGACCCGTGAATATCGGCCCAACCTGGGACCGCTTCGCGACGCGCATCGAGGGTGCGCCACCGGTCATGGTGGCGCACGCTTTAGCGTGCAGCGCAACTTCAGTTGCGCTTCTTGCGCGCGTTCGGGCGGGTCGGGGACCGGCCCCACGGGGGGCCGTTGGGGAACTGAAGTTCCCCTGCACCTTGAAAGGTGCGCCACTTCGCGCGTTCGGCCGGTCGGGGGCCGGGCTCACGTGGCGCCGGTCTCCGACCGGCGGCGGGCGACGCT
>Ga0272446_1000060_pt1 | contig 132791 bp, 116 predicted proteins | sample YNPCB0061_FD_194587 | JGI IMG/M metagenome (GOLD analysis project Ga0272446, IMG submission 194587) | Hot spring microbial mat communities from Yellowstone National Park, WY, United States - YNP-CB-006-1 | ecosystem: Environmental > Aquatic > Thermal springs > Hot (42-90C) > Sediment | place...
TTCAACCGGTGCAACTATCACTTACGCAACCACATCATACCATCACTGCACCAAAACCAGCGACGTAGCACCGGTTTCAACCGGTGCAACTATCACTTACGCAACCACATCATACCATCACTGCACCAAAACCAGCGACGTAGCACCGGTTTCAACCGGTGCAACTATCACTTACGCAACCACATCATACCATCACTGCACCGGTTATCAGCGATAATGATCACAAACAACGTTCAACCAAAAGGTAATGATCGCATGCACGTCACAACCTGTAAACTACCTTGCCCTGAAATCGCCGACCAGTTTCTGCTGCGGCGCGATATGACCTTTCTCAACCACGGTAGCTTCGGCGCGTGTCCTCGTCCAGTGTTCGCTATCTATCAACAATGGCAACGCACCCTTGAAGCACAACCGGTTGAGTTTCTTGGCCGATGCCTGTCTGAACGCCTGCGTCAGGCCCGCATGAGTCTGGCAACCTTCGTTGGGGCACCGGCAGATGATCTCGTCTTTGTGCCAAACGTGACTTACGCGCTGAATATTGTTGCCCGTTCGATACCTTTACAACCGGGTGATGAAGTCTTGGGTATTACTCACGAATACGGCGCAATTGAACGTACCTGGCGTTACGTCTGTCTCCAACACGGCGCGACGTATGTCAATCAGCCGGTGGAATTACCGGTAACGACACCCGAACAGCTTGTCGAACAGATCTGGCGTGGTGTCACTTCCCGCACACGAGTAATCTTGCTCAGCCACATCACATCGCCGACGGCCATTATTATGCCGGTGGCAGAAGTATGTCGGCGGGCACGTGCAGCCGGGATCATCAGTGTGATCGACGGTGCCCACGCACCTGGCCAGATCGATCTGAACCTACAAGCATTGGGAGCTGATTTCTACGCCGGGAATTGCCACAAATGGCTGTGCGCACCAAAAGGGGCCGGATTCCTATACGTGCGCCCTGAACACCAGGCCGCTCTCGAACCGCTTGTAGTGAGCTGGGGCTGGCAACCACCAACACCATTGTCAGGCAGCTTTCTGGCCTATCCAGAAGGACGCCCGTTACAAGCCTACTACGAGTGGATGGGAACCGATGATCCATCAGCATTTCTCAGCGTACCAGCGGCCATTGAGTTCCAGCACCGTCACCAGTGGGTCGATGTTCGACATGCATGTCACGAATTGCTGTACGCTGCATCACAACAGATACTGGCCTTGACAGGTACAGCACCGCTGACCCCCGATGACGAACACTGGTGGGTGCAGATGCGGTCATTACCGCTACCACCCTGTGATCCGGCACTGGTTCAGGCCCGGCTCTGGCATGAATGGCGTGTCGAAGTCCCATGCTTCACCTGGCAAGGGCAACCGTTGATTCGCATCTCAGTTCAGGGATACAATACTCCGACAAACATTGATCGTCTCCTAACCGGCTTGCAAGCAGTGTTGAGCACCTTATGATCGACATCAACCAAGTTAGCTACACGTATCCTGGCGCAACCAGGCCCATCCTCCACGATCTGAGTTTTCAGATCGAGCCAGGCGAGTTCCTGCTCGTTTGCGGTGCGAGTGGTGTCGGCAAGAGTACCCTGCTCCGCCTGTTGAACGGCCTGATTCCCCATTTCTACGGCGGACATTTCCGTGGCCGGATAGAGGTCTGGGGACGTCATACGCTACACTACCAGCCCCGCGATCTGGCCGATCTGGTCGGATTTGTTGTGCAAGACCCGGAAAGCCAGTTTGTGGTTGAACGGGTTGAAGATGAAATTGTCTTTGCGATGGAGAATCTGGGTGTACCGGCAGCCATTATGCGGCGGCGCGTGGAAGAAGTCCTTGATCAACTGGCCATTGCCCATTTACGTCACCGCCATGTAGCAACGCTGAGCGGTGGCGAACAACAGCGGGTGGCAATTGCCGCGGCCCTGGCTGCTCAACCACGAGTGCTTGTCCTCGATGAACCGACCAGTCAACTCGATCCCCATGGCGCTGAAGAGGTCTTAACCGCTCTCCAAAAGCTCAATACCGATCTCGGTATTACCATCGTGCTTTGCGAGCATCGGTTAGAACGAGTAGTACAGTATGCCGACCGTATACTCTATCTGGCGCCAGATGGCACTATTGATCTTGGATCGCCGCGCGATGTATTAGCCCGGATTGATCTACGACCTCCACTCCAACATCTTGGGGCAGTATTGGGATGGCATCCGTTGCCGCTGACCATCAAAGAAGGACGGCGGTTTGTACCTTCTGATGTACCGGTACCATCACCAGTATTATCGCCACCACCCGCATCTTCTGTTCCCCTGGCACGTCTCCACAACGTAACTGTTCGGTACAATCAGCATGAAGCACTTTATCGGGTTAATCTGGAACTACCACGTGGTCAGCTCATTGCACTGATGGGACGTAACGGGAGCGGCAAGAGCACGCTCCTCAAAACTCTCATCGGCCTGGTCCGCCCGGTTGAAGGACGAGTCGAGTTAGCCGGGCAAGATATTGCGCCACTGGCGGTAGAAGAACTGGCTCAGCGTGTTGCCTATGTGCCTCAAGACCCGCGGAGCATCCTGTTTCACGATACGCTGGATGAAGAGATCGCCTTCAGTTTACGGGGACGAAAGCTCCGTCCTTCACCATCGGCAATTCGCGACGCGCTGTCCCGCTTCGACATTGCGCACTTGATCGAACACTACCCGCGCAATCTCAGTGGCGGCGAAGCACAGCGGGCGGCATTAGCAGCCAGCCTGGTCGGTGATCCCCAACTTATTCTCCTCGACGAGCCAACCCGTGGTCTTGATTACCAGGCCAAAAGCAGTCTGATCGCCATCCTGCGCCGGCTGTGCAGCGAAGGTCGCACCGTTTTGATGGCAACCCACGATGTTGAGTTAGCTGCCGCCTGCGCCGATTGGGTCGTCTTGCTGAGCGAAGGAGAGATCGTGGTAGAAGGGCCAACAACCGAATTGCTCGGCAACAGCCTGATCTTCTCATCACAGATCGCCAAGTTGTTCCCCGGTTATGGCTGGCTCACCGTCCCACAGGCCCTTGCCGGTTTGGGACGCATATCGGATTGAGTAGTCTCAGCCAGGGAGATTTATCGTAACAGCGCTGCCACGCCATCCTGAAGGGTAGCAAACGAGCGCAAGCCGTCCCAGCTTGAACCGGTATGAATCATCAACTCGGCTAGATCGGGACGAATGCCACATAGCGCTACCTGAGCACCCATCAGACGGGCACCGTTGCTGATCCGATGCAAGGTATGAGCTAACGTGTGTTCAAAAACGGTCAGGCCGGTCAAATCGAGTAACACAATCTGTACCTGACGGGCAGCAATTTCGGCGAGAATTGAACTGAACAGCAACTGACAGCGCTCAGCATCGAACGCGCCAATCAGCGGTGCCACCAATGTCTCTTGGCTTAGAGGAATAAGTGGCAAGGTTAAACGACGCAGCAGCTCATCACGTTGCTGAAGCTCTGCCAGTGAATGTTCGAGGGCAGCACTGCGCTCGGCTAGTGCCTTCTGTGATGCTACAAGCTCGGCTCGCTGCCGTTCGAGCAGCGTTATGTCGCGCAACAAAACAACACTGGCCCCACCGCGCTTGTCATGAATCACAACCTCCGAGACCAGCAACACCTGACCATTGCTTCGCGCAAACCGACGACTGCCAAGCTCACGATCAGTATCGGTTGTCTGTTCGTTGAAGCCAGCCTCAGCCAGAGCGTCATCAAACGACCGTTCCGTATTCAATGCGAGAACTTGCTGCGCGGCTCGATTGGCAAACCGAATCTGCCGATCAACATCAAGCACCAGCACCCCATCGGGAAGGTGTTCGACAGCAGTTTGTAGAGCAACCTGCGAAGGTCGAAAGATACCGTAACGCAACGTGACCCAGCCAAACGAGAGATGCAACGGAAGAAGACTGGCATAGGCAAGGGCCACCAGGCCCATTTCACGCGAAATATAACCGGTCAGGAAGGTCAAAATAGCCCCTGCCGTCAACCAAACGGCAGGGAGACGTTCTCTCGGATGCTGAATTGCAATCGTAACCAGCATCGTTACTGGAACAAGGATACAACCAATGATGTAGAGCGCAAATACCGGCCAAAAGGCCGGCCCACGGACAAAATTAGTGATCCCACTCTCATCGCGAACCACATCAATGCCAACAAACCCGAAGCGTCCGTACCAGTCTATTGCTAAGCCGATGGTCATCAGAGCATAAGGCGCCAGCACGCTCCACCGTAGAAGTGATTGCTGGTGGCGATGCGGCATAAACAAGATCATAATCAACCAGATCAAAAACCCAAAGATTGCCGCTTGCAGAGACGTCAGTAACCCGGAAAGAAGCCACACTTCAACCGTATTTCGGCTGGCAAAACGTACTGCACCAGCACAGCTCAAGAGTAGCGAACCGGTCGTGAACGCGGCAAAGATACGATTCGGCAGGGCGCGATAGTCTTGCAACAAGACATATACGACGCTTGCGACCAAAACAACGATGGTGAACAGGATAATGAGTAGTTCCATATGAGCTTCTACGGTTCTGTGTGATCTGGCAATCAGGTGAAACGCAGGACGAAGATGAGGTCAACATGAATGGTCATCTTGACACTTTATTATCGGTTTTTTGACGAGGTTTGTCAAAGAATTTCTTATCATCACTGCCAGATAGAAAAATTGTTGCGCAGCCTTGAGATGCAACACCTTGCTGTGAAATTATGTAACCGTGGTATCATGGAAATGGGAAGGCCCCGATTATTGGTCGTATCGCACAGAGTGCAGTTGCAGAGATAGCAGGTGTTGTAGTGTCAAACGGAGAACGGCGGGTAACGACAGTCCTCTTAATCCGTCACGGAATGAATGATTGGGTGCATGGTCGGTTGGCTGGCTGGTTACCGGGGGTTCATCTGAGCGAAGAGGGACGACGACAAGCGCTGGCGCTCAGTGAACGGCTCGGCGATCTACCGATCACGGCACTTTACACCAGCCCTCTTGACCGTTGTATCGAGACCGCACGGGCAATTGCCGAACCGCGCGGTTTGCCATTGCGCATTGTCGAGCAGATCGGCGAAGTGCGTTATGGTGAATGGGAAGGGGCTGAGCTGAAAGAGTTGTACACCCACGAGCTATGGCCAGGGGTTCAGCACTATCCGAGTGGTACCCGCTTTCCCCGTGGCGAGACCCTCGGTGAAGCACAGATGCGTATGGTGAGCGCGATTGATCAATTACGCGCTCGCCATGTGGGGGAAATGATTGCAGTGGTGTCGCACGCCGATTTGATCCGGTTGGCATTAGCATACTATATTGGTGTGCACATTGATTTGTTTCAGCGGCTAGTTGTCAACCCGTGCTCCCTGAGTGCGATAGCGTTTGAGCCGATGGGGCCTCGTCTGTTGGCCTACAATGATACTGGGTCGCTTGAGCATCTTCGCCCTAAACCGTCATCGCCAACGCCTACACCGGAGGCAGCGTCCCTGTCATCAACGGAGGCAGAGTAGTACCATGGCAGAGTTTACGTTTGATCTCGAATCGGTGCATCGCATCACCGCCGGCGCAGTTGGGCCGCGAGGTCGGCGGGTCTTCTACTTACAGGCCCGACGTGGCAACCGTCTGGTAACCTTACTGGCGGAAAAAGAGCAAATTCGCGAACTGGCAAATGCCATTAATCGCTTGTTGGAAGCTATCGGCGAACGTAATCCACGTCTGGCAACTTCCGACGATCTGCTGGTTACTGATATGAGTCTCGAAGAGCCGCTTGAACCGAAGTTTCGTATTTACCAGATGGGGTTAGGGTACGATAGCGAGCGGGATCGGATTGTCTTGTTGGCCCAGGGGATGCCAGATGGAGAAAATGAAGAACCGTTGTCAGCGCGCTTTTCGGCCACACGTGAGCAGATGAAGGCCCTGAGCATTCATGCAGAGCAGGTAGTTGCTGCCGGTCGCCCAATCTGCGGTAACTGCGGTCGTCCCATTGATCCCAGCGGTCACTTCTGTCCCCATCGTAACGGTCATGGCCCAGTCTATAGTTAGCGAAGTGAAGTGGTTGTTGCACCGGCCTCTGCTTTCGTATTTGTCAGCATTCCAACTGCTTGTTTCCTTACCGCACAAGTTGGCAGAAGGTGGGATCAGGGGAAAGCCGGTGATAACACCCATCTTAGGATGTTCGTAACCCCCTACCTTGTCGTGAAAGGGATGGTATGGAAGGTGGTCACTCACACGAACTGAGCGTTGCGCGGGTGTTGACAGCACTGGCCCAGGGTACCATGAATATTGAGGCAGCGATGCCGTATAGCAGCAACTATACCCTGTTGACCAGCATTGTTCACGAAGACCTGCACCTGCTGGCGGTGTATAAACCACAGCGTGGTGAACGTCCGCTGTGGGATTTTCCGCGTGGAACGCTCTACCGTCGCGAAGCGGCAGCGTACATCGTGAGTGAGGCGCTCGGTTTTCATCTGGTGCCGCCAACCGTGGTGCGCGATGGACCGTATGGCATCGGGATGGTGCAGTTGTTCATTGATAACGATGAAGATATTCACCTGTTCACGATGCTGAAGCAAGGCGGGTACGAGCGCGAGATCAGGCAACTCTGTGCCTTCGATTGTCTGGTCAACAATGCCGACCGCAAGAGTGGCCACTGTTTGCAAGGACGAGACGGACGTTTGTGGGCTATTGACCACGGCATTTGTTTCCATGTTGAACCAAAGTTGCGGACGGTGCTCTGGGATTTTGTGGGAGAACCTTTTCCTGATGAGGTTATGACTGCGTTTACCAGTTTTCGTCAGCAGCTCGATCAGAACGAACACCTGACCCAAGCCCTGCATACATTACTCGACCGGGCAGAGGTGCGAGCGCTGCGGCGGCGGCTTAATAACTTGATCGAGAGTGGACGTTATCCACCGCCGGGGCCAGGGCCGCACGTACCATGGCCGCCAGTCTAAAGGGTATTTCCGAACGAGACCCTCTATGCTGAGAACCTATCCGCATATCTTATACCGTTACGTTCACGACGGATGAACCTGATAGTAGGGGCAAGGCGACATTTCACCTCTACAAGTTACCCTCATAGAAATGGGTAGTACCGGGTTCAGCGCCGGTGCTGAAGAGCACGCCTAGCGTCATCACCTTTCCTCCTAGCCCCCTTTTTACTACCACAAGGGGCGAGGAAGGGCGACCTCACACAATGATTGCGTGGATGCGGTACGTGCCCAATGAGAAATCTGGGTTTTTGATCAGGCTCTAAGCCGTTCAGATAAGTGCCAGAGTAACGCAAAACCTACCCTAATGCCGACGGCATTGTGTTTGTGGTCAGGATACTCATACCGGCACATCGCCGGTGTTTATCCGACGGGCGCCGGGGAAGTCAACGAAGCGATAACCGACACCGCGCTCGGTGAGAATATAGCGTGGATTCGCAGGGTCTTCTTCAATCTTTTGGCGCAGATAGGTAATGTACAACCGCAGGTAGTGACTCTCATCACGGTATTCCGGCCCCCATACCTTGCTCAGCAGCATTTCATGGGTCAGGACATACCCAGCATTTTGCACCAGGTGATACAGCAGCCGGTATTCGGTTGGCCGCAAATTGACTCGTTTCCCCTCAACTAACACTTCACGACGGGCAAAATCAATGCTCAGCCGATCATCAACTTTAACCAGCGTCTGGGGAATTGGCGGTTGCGTGTAGTGACGGCGCAATACGGCTCGAATACGACTGACCAGCTCGCGCTGGCTGAACGGTTTGCCAACGTAATCATCGGCGCCAAGCTCTAGCCCACGTACCCGATCCTCTTCTTCATCTTTGGCGGTAAGAATGATGACCGGCACCTGCGAGAAGCTCCGAATCCGACGCAGTGCCTCAAATCCGTCCATGACCGGCATCATAACGTCGAGCAAGACAATATCGGGCATCTCCTCGCGCACCTTCTCGACCGCTTCACGGCCATTGGTGGCAGTTGTTACCCGCATACCTTCTAACTCGAGATTCATGCGCATGAAGGTTATCATGCGCGGCTCGTCATCAACGACGAGCACCAGTTTGTCTTTGAGTTCGCTCATATCGCCATTGTACCACACGCTGCCAGACTTGCCTAGCCGGAATGCGGGCGAACAGCAGGATTGCGAGTAGAGTTCCGGCAATGAGCGCCGGACGCGGATCTTTGCTCAGCCACAGATAGTGTATCACGGCCAGGATTGCGGCCGGGTAGACGAGCCGATGCAGACGGCGCCAGCTCTGCCTGAGCCGTCGCTGCCAGCCGGTCGTTGAGGTTATGGCCAGGGGTACTAACAGCATAAAGGCCAGCAGCCCAGCAATGATGTAACGCTTTTCAGTCATCACCTGGAGTATCAGACTCAGGTCAAGACCGTAGTCTATCCCGACAAACACGGCAACGTGCAGACTGGCGTAGCCAAAACTGTAGAGGCCAAGGGGGCGCCGCCAGCGCATCACCTGCTTCCAACCCAACCAACGATTTAGCGGTGTGCAGGCGAGCGTCATCAGCAACAAGCTTAGTGAAAACCAGCCGGTGCGTTGTGTGAGGTATTGGATCGGATTCACCGTTAAACGTCCGCCAAAAGTATCGCCGATGATAAACCCCAGAGGGAGCAACCCGATCATGTGGGGAAACAAGTGGATGATGTACGCTGTACGGGTAGCAATCCATTGATAGTAGAAGCGAAGAGACATTCGAAATGCTCCAGGTTTTTTGTTCGTCAATCGTTCGTTCTGTCGCAACCGTTACCGATGAGTAGGTTCCGTATGCGCAATGCTCGCTAATAGACCCTGCACACCAATCGCAATCTAGCGCAACCGGCACTGCACAGATGTTTACAATGCCTGCTTTTTTCGTACCCAGAGCGACAGACGGTACCGTCAGAAGAACCGATGACCGACATCACCTGTGATCAGATCAATAGTTCTGGCGCAAATCCATACCGGCATAGAGCGCGGCCACCTGTTCGGCATAGCCATTAAACGGCAACGTCTTGCGCCGTCCTAACTCGCCGATCCGTCGTTCAGTTGCCTGCGACCAGCGCGGATGCGGAACGTCGGGATTGACGTTGGCGTAGAAACCGTATTCGTGCGGTGCGACCGCCATCCATAACGATACTGGCATTGTGTCGGTTAGTTCAATTTTAACGATGGATTTGATGCTCTTGAAGCCATATTTCCACGGTACCACTAGCCGGAGCGGCGCCCCGTTTTGCGGTAAAAGCGTGCGTCCGTAGAGACCGGTACTCAGTAACGTCAGATCGTGCATCGCTTCATCGAGACGTAAACCCTCAACGTAAGGCCAAGGAAAATAACGGTCGCGCTGGCCCGGCATCTGGTCAGGATCGTAGAGAGTTTCAAAACGAACATATTTGGCCTGTGCTGTTGGTTCAACAATGGCAAGCAGTTTGTGCAACGGAAACCCCTGCCATGGAATAACCATCGACCATCCTTCGACACAGCGCAAACGATAGATGCGCTCCTCCTGATCGAACATGGTTAGAATATCTTCGATGGCAAATATGCGTGGTTTGTGCACCAACCCTGTCACTTCGACCGTCCACGGCCGAGTAGCAAAATTCGCCGCCCGCCGGGCCACGTCTTCCTTGTTTGTACTGAATTCATAGAAGTTGTTGTAATTCGTAATCTGCTCAAAGCTGTTGGCCGGATCACCAAGTTCATCACGACGTTCATTTCCATCAACGATAGCCTGTTGGCGCTCCTGGCCGCCAGAAATGCCACATGCACTCAGCACCGCACCCACACCTAGCGTACCTAATCCGCGCAAGAACGCACGTCGGTTAAGATACACCGTTTCTGGGGTAATTTCGGAAGAGCGAATGGTTGGATCGCGATACATACAAATGTCCTTTGCCAAAATCGGGTTTGGATAAGCCGCAGCACTGCAAGCACGGAAATCTCCTCTACTAGCAGAAAATGTTACTTTAAAAAGAATTCACTATTGATATTATACGTCTCCTTGTGAGGATTGGGAGATTTTCTTACTCATTCCTCATCTTTGCACGTGCCTGACCATCAACGGGCAACGCTATCGCAATCATCGTTGCGTGGCTGAATGATCTCTGCTGTCACATGGAAGATTTGCCACCATACACTATCATAGGAGGGCGGTAATGCCTAGCCCGTATACCAATCCTGTCTGTGACAACCGTGTATCATCCTGCCAGCCTGGTATGGCATCTCGGTTCTGTCAAGAGAACTATGGATTAGCGAAGAAGTTGCAGCGTTTGCTGCGTTGGGGTGCCGATGTAACGACCGAGGGATACCGAAAACGCTCCCGTCTCTGCTGCTGATGACTCCTGCCACACACGGTTACTTGGGTGTGCGGGATACTCCCTACCTCCCCTCCGCTTGCGGGGGGAAGGGGTACTTATGGAGGCAGGGGGAGTGGGAGGAGCCAGCGGAGCGCACCATCACCATCGTTCGTCTACACAGTGGAGAATGCGAACTAGAGGCCTGCAAACCAGGATACACGGTTGTTGCGAACAGATTGGTATTAGATCACGTGGGGCGATCACCTCCGCCTGCCTACAAGCTGAGAATAGAACTCATTCATCAACCAACGCCAGTATCAAACGCCGTACCTGCCACAGACGTCGATCAGCACCTTCAGGCCTAACACCGAGATCATCTCGAATCTGGCTGATCTGGAGCCGAATAGCGTCGATGGGACCTTTTTGGGGTTCTGTACTCAGGTTGTAGGCCCGATCAAGCGCACGGCGTGCCATCATCAAGGCCCGGTCAGCTTCGGCGAAATCGTTACGCTGGAGCGCATTGAGTGCCTCATCAAGGGTGATTGCGGCGCGTAAGAGGTGGGTTATTGTTCGCAATTGGGCGTTTTCAGCCTGGAGATCGAGGATGGTCAGGCGCAGTAACCCTTCACTTGGTGGTGGAGATGGTGGGGTGGGTTGCGGGGTTGGGATTGGCGTGGGAGGGATGGTCGGAACAGGTGTAACGGTCGCGATCAACGGTGTGACTGGTGGCGGTACTGCCCAAAACCAGCGGTGAAGGAGGGAGAACAGCAATAGGCTGATCGCGATCGTCAGGACATGCGGTATCACGAATCGGGCATACCGTCGCCAGCGTGCCGATTGCGCTACCGAGACAGATGAAGTTGGTTCAGAAGATGCCATGACGACAAGAATACCGTAACTGCCGCAATATACTATCATGAGAGCAATTAATACGAGAACACAAAGCAGGACCTTAGAGCATGATCGAAAACCCGGATTTCTTGTTAGGAATATACCGTGCCTGTGCAACCACTGCGTTAGGGGGCTAACGTTCTGTTCTGCTATCCGCGCTGTGGGTGCCCTCACCCCCAGCCCCTCTCCCGCGCTGCGGGAGAGGGGTGAGTCGTGGCCGCGGCATCGTTGCAAGATGCAGACCCAGAATCACCACTGCTCCGCTCCCATCCCCCTCTTCCGCTCCCAATGTGTGAGGAGACGGGGCAAGGGGGAAGGTGAGGGCCGCCAGGCGTGCTCTACAGCACCGGCGCTGAAATCGTTGCAACCCTGTCCCAGCACGTCGCGGAGCCGCATACGTTGCCCGCCACTGTTTCCCTGACCATCATATCGATGTCATGGTCGAGACTCATCAACAGCCCAGGTTTTTGATCACGTATCAGGTGCCCACTTTGCGTTGGTCGTGTATCGGATGAAACCGGTCACTTGATGCACATTAAATCTCGTGTGCCAGCAAGATCGCCTGCGCAATCTCCTTCATCGACTTGCGGGTATTCATCGAGAGTTGCTGAATCTTGCGGAATGCTTCAGCTTCCTTCAAGCCCTGGGTATCCATCAAGATACCTTTGGCCCGTTCAACCAGTTTGCGCGTCTCGAGCGTCTCTTTCAGGTCGGCAACCTGGCGATCCATCTCCAGGAATTCTTGATAACGGGCAATGGCAATCTCGATAGCCGGCAGTAATTCGGCTTCACGGAACGGCTTGACGATATAGTTCACTACACCGGCTTCTTTTGCCCGCTCAACCAGATCGCGATCCGAGTATGCGGTCAGTAACAACACTGGCGCAATCTTCTCTTCAGTGAGGATGCGAGCAGCCTGGATACCGTCGAGTTTCGGCATTTTGATGTCCATGAGTACCAGGTCAGGACGCAACTCACGTGCAAGGTTGATGACGCTCACACCATCGCCGGCTTCGCCGACGACCAGATAGCCGAGACTGACAAGCGTCTCTTTCAGGTTCATACGGATGATCGACTCATCATCGGCGATTACCAGTCGCGTCTGCGGCATATGCTCTTCTCCTCTATATTGACTGACAACCTGTTACAGGCCGTAAAGTACATTGATCGGGGTTGATGCGTGCAGTATATCATCCAATTGTTTGCCGATCAACTATCTGGCCCAATTTTGTGCCTAACCGACACTATTATATCCCAAGCAGTTCCCGTAGCAGGTCATCGTCGTTGGTCGAGCGCACCGGTTTTGCGCCAGACAACACATGCTCATCAAGACGGCTCTCTACCCGCCGCTCCTGATCAGTCGTCGGCTCGGCCAGAACACTCTCATCGAGACGGCGCGTCGTCCGCCGATCATCCTCGTGATTCGCCTGACCTGCTGGCCACGTTGCAGGAGATTGATCCGGCGCCGAGGCGGTCTCGGCCCCGGCCAACTCACTCTGCCAGCGGGCGCGCTCGGTTGGCGGGACATCGGTGGCGGTGTCATCCTCTAGCGGGCCAAGCTCTGCCAGCCAGCGTTCGCGTTCGACAGCGGGCAGATCGCCCCAATCTACCGGCTGTTCGGTGCTATACCCGGTCTGCTGTCGCCCAGCAGTTGGTCCATTATCGGGTTTGTCGAACCATTCCGCTAATTCATAGTCCATCGGTGACGGCCCTTCAGGCGACTGCCGGACAGCACCCTGTGGTAAGGTCGGTAGTTCCTGATCAGGATCAGGCACTGTCTGTGCATGACTCTGGGTTTGAGGTGCCGATGTTACCGGCGCAGCCTGCGCAGATGACAGGGTTCGCACAGGACGACGCCACGCCGGCCCCTTCGCGGTTGTCGTGTGATCGGCGTTCTTACGCTTGAAGAAGCGACTCAGCCATGAGCGTTGATCCTTCATCAGCGGTGGTGGGACCTCGTCTTCGGCAGTAGGTGATGACACAGTAGCGGGTCGCCGCACAAAACCCTGTAGTTGCTCGCGCCATGCCTCAAAGCGAGTGGCTACCGTTCTTGATGGCGAGGGCCTGGAACTATCGGCGGCTCGGTATCCACTGCGGCGGTGAGATAAGCTGCTCAGGTAAGCATAATGCTCGCTGAAACGGTACAGATCGTAGAGAGCGTACAAAATCAGCGCGATCAGCAAGAAAATCAGGACGAAAATCAAGAACAGAGTCAAGGAAAAACCATCACCGCTGCTCTGCGCCGCCCTGTCAAGCGCAGTTGGTACATCTGTCGGTACCGCAGTTGTCAGCAAGGTGTTTGTCGTCGGGGCCACGGCAGCCGGACACAGCACACGCACCGTCTGCGCGCCAACTTCCCGCCCCAGTAACCCCAAGCGCACCTGCCAGAGCGGATCGTCAGGCAGCGGAGCAGCCGGATCAAGCTCAAAACGAGCACGCTCAAAGTACTGAACAACAATATTTCGCCCCGTGTTGGGGTCACGTTCGCTCAATGCACCGCTGATTGGATAGCCAAAGAGACTTATCCCGCCGTACCGTTCGTAAAAACTCCGAAAACGAGGATCAGCAAACGCCTGCGGATCGCTTAGATCGGTGCGTGGCACAACCGGCTGATCAGGATAGGTAAGCCGCAATGCCACAACACCCAAATGTGAACCGAGTACCCGATTCGGCCAATCGTTGTTCAAGTGCAACTCCAATCGCTGACGTTCCGTGTAGAGCACCGCTACCTCTTGCCGACAATCTCCAGCTAATTCGCGGGTCACTGCACCCAACGGTAGGCCAAGCAACGCAATACCCTCGATTAGCGAACGGGCCTGCTCGCCGCCGAGGGTCTGGTAAAAGCGGGCAAAATCACCGCTGATCGGGGTTTGCGGCGCTTCTGGCAATACCAGTGACGGGCAAACCTCAATCTTCCCGGTTGGTGGTATGGGTTGCACGAGGTGCAATTGCCCTGGATCGCCCAAGCGGATCGACAATTCACGGGGTACCGTTGATAACGGCGTCGGTCCGCGATTCCCCTGACCGGGCGTGATGGGTAAATAGCGCATACCGGTTAGCCGGGCAGAACCATCTTCATCGCGTGTTACACCGACGTAAATCAATGCAGCCGACGTCGCCGTTGCGCTTACCAGATCGCCCGCCGAGAAGATCACCAGACCCTCGCGATCAGCGGCGCGCACCCAATCAATCGTTGCCAGCTCACCGGGAATACTGCCGATCACCAAATCTGCGCCACTTGCAATTAAATAACGTGCCGCATTGACACGAGCCTGCACCGGATCGGGATCGAGTGGCTGACTCCATGCCGCCATCACCACCACCAGATCGGTCTCACGGCGCGCCTGTTCAATCGCAGCTACAATCGTCGGCAGCACACCTGCGGAATCGGCTAACAGGTTGAGCTGGCCCTGCGGATCGGCATTCCCATCAAGACCCCAGGTAGCACTCAGGAAACCAATCGTTAATGGCGATTGTGGATGGGGAATAGTTACTTTCAAAAATGGCGGTTTTGTTTCGCCAGCGCCAGTAGCACCATGTTGAAAAATGCCGTAACGCGCTAGCGTTTGCAAGGTGGCATCAACTCCTGATGGTCCGCGATCTAGCAGACGAGGATGTGCGGCGCCTAGCAACAACAGGTTGTGCTCGGCCAGAGCCGCGGCCAATGCCGGAAGCGGCCCACCGGCCAGTGGCCCGGCCAGGGTTGCGATGCCCAAATCAGCAGCCGTAAAAAACGGTCGCAGCGGCGCAAATGCTTCGGCATAGCTGGGTGTCTCAATACCACCAGGGTTTAGAGCGTCAGGGACAATTGCTCCGGCAATTGCTAACGTATATTGAACGGTGTCGCCTGCACCACAGCGGTTAAGCGCAGACCGTGGTCCCTCCGGCGGCTGCGCAGCGACAACCGGAGACCAAAGAACCGTCAATAGCAGCAGTACAAGAAGCGCCAGCCGACCTGTCATTGTTACCTCACCCCCGCCGGTACATCTATCGGCAGAGATCTCTGTCAGGCAATAAGGGCACTGACTGCAACAATTGTACTACAGGATCAGCTATTCCGGCGAAGCAGACGTGAACCGGCCCATGCAAGGATGAACATCAAGGTACTAACTAGCACAATCGCGGCGCCCGAGGCAATACTGAAGTAATATGAAGCGTACAGCCCCACGACACCGGCGAGCATCGCCAGCAAGGCTGCCATTATCATCATAGAGTGCATGCGATGGGTAAAAAGTGCTGCTGTTGCCGGTGGGGTAACGAGCACTGCTAGCGTCAGCGCCACTCCAACTGTCTGGATCGCAACCACAATCGCGATGGCAAGCAGGATCAGCAAAAGCAGATCGAAGGCCTGTACCGGCAAGCGCAAAGTCGCGGCTAACACCGGATCGAAGGTCACAACCATCAACTCCTTGTAAAAGAGAACTATCGCAGCGATCACAACCGTACCAAACAGGGCAATGCGCCAGAGATCATGCTCACTCACGCCTAAAATATTGCCAAACAGAAAGTGCGAGAGATCAACCGCCGAATTCCGCACGGTTGAGATCAACGCCACCCCTAGCGCAAACATCGCAGCAAAGACAATACCAATTGCTGTATCCTCACGAATTCGGGCAGCGCGACTGACGACCCCTATCGAGAGCGAACTGATTATCGCCGCCCCCAATGCCCACCAGAAGAGTGCTCCTCGATTGGCACCATTGACCAGGTAACCCACGGCAATGCCGGGCAAAATGGTATGGGCCAGCGCATCACCCAGGAAGGCCATTCCCCGCAACACCACATACACGCCAACCACGGCACAGACGGTTCCAACCAACAGCGCTGCGATCAGACCACGCTGCATAAACGCATAATTGAGGGGAGCAGTCAAAACATCGATCATAGGGTGTTGTCCAGAGAAGGATTACAGCAACTATCGGCCACGGTGAGCAGGCCATCACCACTGCTCAGGAGATGCAAATGACCACCATAGGTCGCAACGAGATTGGCAGCGGTAAATGCTTCGCGGGCCGGCGCAAACGCAATGAGAGTGCGATTGAGCAACATCACCCGATCGAAGTAGCGAGCCGCTTGTTGTAAGTCATGCAGTGCCGTTAAGACTGTGACACCCTCTTGACGCAACGTGACCAACGCCCGAAATATCTCGTCCTGCGAAGGAATATCTAAACCGACCAGCGGTTCATCCATCAATAATAACCGTGCTTCTTGAGCCAGTGCGCGCGCCAGAAAGACCCGTTGCTGTTGACCACCCGATAACTGCCCAATCTGACGGTTGGCAAAGGCGGCCAACCCGACTCGCTCGAGCGCCCGCTGCACCAGTAACCGATCATGACGTGAAGGACGACGAAACAGCCCAATTCGCCCAACGCGCCCCATCAAGACCACATCACTGACCGAGACAGGAAAGCGCCAGTCGATCTGTAGACGTTGTGGCACATAAGCTATCTCATTCGGCACAATGCGCTCAACACCGAAATAGCGGATAGTACCAGACGAAATTGGCTGAAGACCGGCAATCACCTTGAGCAACGTGCTCTTTCCAGCGCCGTTTGGCCCTACGATTGCCACCTGTTCACCAACATTGATAGTGGCAGAAATATCGTGCAGAGCCTCGTGCTGGCGATAATGCACGGTCACATGATGCAGGCTCAGAGCTGGCACTGCCGCTACCTGAGCAACATCTCTCCCAACAGAAACAGACGGCTCCATCATAAATGAGTTTCTCCGCATGTAGTGTAGCATCATCTGATGCCCAAACCAGCGCAACGTCGGTTAGGACCGTTAACGAAACCGACGCTGCTGGTATTGTACGCCAGAATGCAACTATCCGCGCAGACCATCAACAATCGTCTGCACATTAAAGCGCATATAGTCGATGTACGTTGCCCCCGGCCCGTCTGCATCGGTTAGCGACTCGGTGAGCACCGTAAAGATGCGCACACCCGTATCACGGGCAATCTGTTCTGCTAGTTGTTTATTGGCAATATCACCAACGAAGATAGCAGGTACGCTATAATCGGCAATCATGTCTTGCAACGCAGCAAGTTCTTGGGCCGAAGGTGAAGCACTGGTGCTCACACCGGGAATGATCGATCCCAATTGCCGTAAACCGTAGCGATCAGCCATATACCCGAAGATGATGTGGTCAGCGACAATCAAGCGACGCTCGGCAGGAATGGCCGCAAATTGCTCTGCAATCCAGCGATCAAGTTCATCGAGCTGGCTCCGGTACGCAGCCGCCCGCGCAGCATAAGTATCAGCATTGGTCGGGTCAAGGCGACTCAGAGTCGCGTAAATTACCTCTACCCAGGCCTTCACATTGTTCGGATCCGTCCAGGTATGAGGATCGACAGAGCCAGCACCGTGCTCGTCACCGTGCTCGTCACCGTGCATATGCCCCCCTACTTCCTCCTCACTCAGGGTGCGCAGGGGCAGATTCTCCGACAGAGCCACAATTTCAGCCTTCGTCCCTGAACTTGCGATCAGGCGATCAAGAAACTCTTCGTAGCCGACCCCTACGGTAAAAATAATCTGGGCAGCACTGACTCGGGCCAAATCCGCAGGTGAAGGCTCGTAGCTGTGCCCATCCGCTCCAATCGGTACAATAGTCTCAACCTGTACCAATTCACCACCAACCTGACGCACAACGTCAGCAACGATGCTCGTACTTGCCATCACCATAAGAGGAGCTGCCGGAGCGGTAGTTGGCTGTGCCATTGATGCCGTTGCTGTAGGCTCCGCTGGGGCACTAGTAGGCTGTGCCATTGATGCCGTTGCTGTAGGCTCCGCTGGGGCACTGGTAGGCTGGCTTGCCGGCGCCTGCCCACATGCAGCAATCAGGAATGCGCCGATCAGTAGTATCACAATCTGTCGAATACGCTGCATAGCTTCCTCCTTCAACCTTAATGAAACATTGTTTCAAGAGATGTTATACTCTACCTGGGTATTGATTGTCAAATCAGTGATTGTTGCTTCCATCACGTATTTCCATATGCAAAAGTAGAGGCACAGCGCCGCTGGGCCTCTAGCAGTTCTGTGCCGTCGAAACCGCTGTGTCGCCGATGGTGTCAAGGCAGGGGATGATGATCGGGGGTACCGGTGCTACCGGGGCGGCGATGGCGGGGTGGGACGGTTGGGATGACGGTGGCGGTTTGATCGACATCGGCAGTACCGTACCCCATCCGTTCCCCCAAACGTGGTATGATAGCCACGATTGCAATTCTGGAGGCGTTATGCGGGTCTTGATTACCGGTATTACCGGACCGGTGGGAAGTTTTCTGGCCGACTATCTGTTAACCATTCCTGGGCTAGAGATACATGCCTTTAAGCGTTGGCGGAGCGATCCGCGACCGATTGAGCATTTGTTGGGAAAGATCACCATTCACGAAGGTGACATTGAAGATGCGTTTTCGGTAGATCGAGCAGTTGCTACCGCGCGTCCAGATCGAATTTTTCACCTGGCCGCCCAGAGCTATCCGAGTGCTTCGTGGGATGCACCAATTTTAACTATGCGGGCAAATGTCGAGGGTACCTTGAACCTGCTCGAAGCAGCGCGTCGCCATGTTCCCCATGCCCGTATCCACATTGCCGGCACCAGTGCCGAATATGGGCCGGTGCGGCCTGACGAAGTGCCAATAAGTGAGGAACATCCGCTACGCCCGGCCAGCCCGTATGGAGTAAGCAAAGTCGCCGCCGAACTAAGCGGCCTTCAATATCACGCCAGTTATGGGATGCATGTAATCGTTACTCGATCGTTCAACCATGTTGGGCCGCGGCAGGGTGATCGCTGCTCGATCCAAACGTTCTGCCGTCAGATGGCCCTTATCGAGGTCGGGAAACAGGCACCAATTATGTATGTCGGGAACCTATCACCGAAGCGTGATTTTACCCATACGCGCGATGTGGCACGCGCTCTCTGGTTGCTCCTCGAGCACGGTGTTCCGGGCGAAGTGTACAATCTCTGTTCGGGAAACGCTGTCCGGATCGGTGATATTGTTGATATGGTGGTTGCAATGGGGCGTGTACCGGTCACAGTGCAGGTTGATCCCTCTCGCCTGCGTCCGGTCGATGAACCCATCTTGCAAGGCGACAATCGCAAACTACGGGCTGCCACCGGTTGGCAACCTGAGATTGGCATTGAGCAGATCGTTGCCGAAGTGCTTGACTACTGGCGTCAGCAATTGGCGATCACCGACGGGCGATAAGCAATATGGGCACTCTCTACATTGTTGCGACCCCAATTGGCAACCTTGAAGATATTACTCTTCGCGCCCTCCGCATCTTGCGCGAAGTTCGGCTGATCGCTGCCGAAGATACACGTCATACGCGCATCTTGCTCGATCATTATCAGATCAATACACCATGTATTTCGTATCACGAGCACAACAAACTCACCCGACGCGATGAGATTCTTGCGGCCTTAAACAGCGGTGATGTAGCGTTGGTTTCTGACGCCGGTACACCGGCGATTGCCGATCCCGGCCAGGAACTAGTTCAGGCGTGTCTGGCCGCTGGTCATACGATCACACCTGTGCCTGGCCCTAGCGCACCCATCGCTGCGCTGGTGGCATCGGGTATGGCAACCGACCGCTTTGCCTTTATCGGCTTTCTCCCCCGTCAGCAGCGCGAACGGCGTGAGCTACTGCAAGAAATCGCCGATCTTACCCTGACTGTGATCTGTTTCGAGACCCCGCACCGTCTGCTTGAGACACTAGCAGACATAGATACCATTCTTGGTCAGCGTCAACTGGCGGTCGCCAACGACCTGACCAAGCGCTTCGAGGCAATCTTCCGTGGTACAGCAGCGGAGCTACTGACTCACTTTGCCCATCAGATGCCCCGTGGCGAATTTACCATCGTGATCGCTGGGGCCGAGGTAGCAGCCACCCGTAAACGTGATCGCCAACGTTTACGTACCGTTCCGCCAACTGTTGATTCGGCAGTGATTGCAGCTCACTTACAACGATTGCGCGCCGCAGGGTTGAGCGGCAGCGCCGCTGTACGCCAGACGGCCCAGGAACTCGGGGTGGCGAAAAATACCGTCTACGCGATCTGGCTGGAAATCGCCGCTGACGAAACTGCGTAAGACCGGCTCAAAACAAGAGTATGGTGGCGTTTTCGGTGCCATTCGCTGAACACGATTCAGCAACCGATGAATAGCACTCATCAATTCAAGGGTGGTAGAGTATCGCTGGCATCACCTTGCACAGGGGCAGGGAAACCCGCCCCTACGCACATGATGAGCGAGCTAAGAGGGGTAGGGCAGACCACCCCCAACGAGAAGCTATGACATCCGCTCGCACGGCGGTCAGGTCAGGAGTCTATACCACGCTATCCCACTGGAGGGGAGAGTAAAAACTTTGGAAAACCTCCGCTTCACAACACGCCAACCGTACTATTGTCGCCCAGCATAAAGCGGTACGCCTTCGGGCGCAACGGACTACGGGTAATCTCCACGTTCCGCCCGATCAAGCTATCTTCCAGGCGATGCGGGAGACCACGGATGGTACAGTATTCAAGCACAATACTGTGCTCAATTTCGCATTCTTCGATGTGGCAGTGGTGATAAATTGAGGTAAATGGGCCAACATAGGCATTCACAATCCGCGTATGCTCGCCGATAATCGCTGGCCCACGGATCGTACTGTTAATGATCTCAGCCCCTGGCTCGATAATCACCTTCCCGATAAGCTGCGAGTCGCGATCCACATACCCATGTACGGCAGGTTCAAGCTCTTCAAGGACAAGACGATTCGCCTCGAGCATGTCATCCTTTTTACCGGTATCGATCCACCACCCTTCATGAACGTAGGGATAGACCCGATAGCCATTGCTAACGAGCCACTGAATCGCATCGGTGATTTCCAGCTCACCACGTGCCGATGGCCTGATCGCCTCAACCGCTTCAAAGATGTGGTGGTCAAACATATAGATGCCAACCAACGCCAGATCAGACTTCGGCTCGCGCGGCTTTTCAACCAGACGCACCACGCGCCCGTCGTCATCGAGTTCCGCTACGCCAAACGAGCGTGGGTCACTTACCTTCTTCAGTACAATTTGGGCATTGTAATCACTCTGCCCAAATTGCTCGATCAATGAGCTGATCCCGCCTTGAATACAGTTATCACCCAGAAACATCACAAACCGTTCATCTCCGAGAAACTCGCGACTGATCTTTACGGCATGGGCCAGCCCAAGCGGCGCTTCTTGCGGGATGTAGGAAATCTTTACTCCCCAGCGCCGACCATTGCCCACTGCTGCCCGAATCTCATCGCCCGTATCACCGATGACGATACCAATATCGGTAATCCCCGCATCACGGATCGCCTCAATAACCCGAAAAAGTACCGGCTTATTTGCGACCGGTACCAGTTGTTTCGCACTGGTATACGTGATCGGTCGCAGTCGGGTTCCTTTACCACCGCTGAGCACAAGACCTTTCATAGACCGCCTTCTTGGTTCGTGTACATCTGCATGTCCTCGCCGGTTGATTCTACACCATGTATCGTAAACGGCAACTTATGGTAGAGTGAAGCCAGCGGAAAGGCAGCCTGGCCTCTCCTGAGATGATTGGTATCTACCGGTTATCAGGAAGATGATCACGACGACAAAGGATGTGGCTGTACACTTTTTGTATGGCATTAGACAGGTATCAACACGGTGAAAGGAGATACGACAATGGCAGACATTCGTGGCATCATCAGTGCAATGCTTACCCCCTTTGTTAGCGATGTTGGACCGGTCGATTACGAATGGCTCCCGGGATACCTGCGTTTCCTGGCTGATGGCGGTTTACACGGGGTATTGGCGCTAGGAACAACCGGCGAAGGACCCTCCATGAGTGTTGCCGAACGGATTCGCACGCTTGAAATCATTATGGCCCACCGTGGTGAACTGAGTGTTATTGCCGGCACCGGCTGCGCAGCGCTTACCGATACGATAGCGCTCAGTCGTGCTGCGGTAGACCTGGGTGTTGACGCAATTCTGGTGATGCCACCATTTTACATCAAGCAACCGAGCGAGGCTGGGATTCTCGCCTACTTCCAGGCGCTGTGCGATGCGCTACCGGCCGAAGCACGGGTCATGCTCTACCATATTCCACAAGTCACTGGCGTGCCTATCACTACTCCTATTATTGACGGCCTGCTAGCAAGCCATGGCGAACAGTTTTACGGTATAAAAGACAGTAGCGGTGATTGGGAACACTCTAAAATGCTGATCGATCGTTATCCCCAGTTGCGCATCTTCACCGGGAGCGACCGTCTCATCGCCCGTGCGCTGGCTGGCGGTGCGGCAGGCGCAATTACAGCCCTCTCTAGCGCCTTCCCGAAACTGGCCCGTGCCGTCTTCGATGCCTTCCACCAGGGTGGTGACGTTTCGGCAGCTCAGGCCCGGCTCAGCGCAGTGCGCGACCTGATTGATCCGATCAATACACCACCCGCACTCAAAGCCGCCTTGACCTGGACGAGTGACTTGCCGGAAACAGCCCTGCGCTTGCCACTCATGCCATTAAGCAATGAGGAAGTAACTGAGCTACGAGTAGCTTATGAGCGGATTATGACCGGCTCGTGAGGAGCTGAAAATCGTCTACCGGCAGTAACCTACCTTAATATGGAGAGCACGAAACCGCGTTATACTTCATTTTGACCAGAAACTATAGGAGAAACCGTTAGTCGTATGAGCCAGACTCCATTAGCAAACCTACACGTTCGCGAACTTACGCCACTCATGCCACCGCGAACGCTGAAGAACGAGCTACCGATCACGCCGACCGCAGCCCAGACGGTCGCCGAAACACGAGCGGCGATCCGACGCATCTTGCGCGGTGAAGACCATCGCCGCATCATGGTTGTTGGTCCGTGCTCGATCCACGATCCCGAAGCTGCTCTTGAATATGCCCGCCGCTTACAGGCATTGCAGGAACCACTAGGCGATCAGCTCCTGATCGTGATGCGCACTTACCTCGAAAAACCGCGCACCACCGTAGGTTGGCGTGGTCTGATTAACGACCCACATCTCGACGGATCATTTGACATGGCTGCGGGTCTACGGATTGCGCGCCAACTATTACTCGCCATTAACGAGCTAGGTGTGCCGGTGGCAACCGAAATGCTCGACCCAATCAGCCCACAATATCTTGACGACCAGATCAGTCTGGCAACCATTGGCGCCCGTACCAGTGAAGCCCAAACGCATCGCGCATTAGCTAGTGGTGTCTCGATGCCGGTTGGGTTCAAGAATGGCACCGATGGCGGTATTCAGGTGGCGGTGAACGCATGCGTTTCAGCAGCGGTTCCACACAGCTTTCTAGGGATCGATGAAGACGGACGCAGTGCGGTGGTACGCACGACCGGCAATCCCGACAGCTTTGTGATCTTGCGTGGAGGTCGTTATGGCCCCAACTATCACCTGGAATACATTGTGCAGGCAACTCGTCTCATGCACGAGGCCGAACGCACGCCAGCAGTGATGATCGACTGTAGCCATGCCAACTCTGGCGGTGATTTCCGTCGTCAGGAAGCTGTTTGGCAGACAGTACTCGGCTATATGGTCGAGGAGTCACTGCCGATCATTGGGATGATGCTTGAAAGTAATCTCTTCGAGGGCAAACAACCACTGGTCGCCGACCGCAGCGCTCTGCGTTACGGTGTGTCACTTACCGATGGCTGTGTTGGTTGGGATACAACCGAACGGCTGCTCCACGAAGCTCATCTGGCTCTTGCGCGACGGTAACCGGCACGGGCAGGAAGAAAGCAGGGCAGGTTCCCTTCCCGCCCTCTGCGATGCACGATGTATCCCCCATGATGAGAAACAAGCGGGCGCGGCAATGTCGCGCCCCATCGTTATGCATCCATCATCGTGGACTGACGTTATCCGGTGATGATACCGCTATTACACCAGTACAGTCATTCCGATTTAGACAAAACATCCAACCTTCGCTGCACAGATATTAGTACTCCTATCCATTGGCAGCACCATTAAAGCCTGTTATCATACCAGCGTCTACAAAAGCACAAATTGGTGATTGCCACGACGCATTGGTAGTAAGGGGGTGAGCGTGCGTTACGCGGACATCTTCTGCGCTGTTGCAGTTTGAACCGCAGACGTGAGAGAAGATTGCTTTCGAGTAACACCATCATTTGCCCAGTATTCCTTTTACAAGTTCATAGCAAGAGCAATCGGCTTCTTGCAAACGCGATGGCGCCTGTTCGGCCTGCGATGAGGCAGAGGCAGATGGTTTGTGCAAAATGTCCAAATGAATGTTGGTCTCTTTCAGAAGACCTTACATTCATCACATGCAGGAGCTGTTTAAGTGCAGGATACAAGGAGTAGTTCACATGAAGCTTGCATGGCGCACAAAGATCGGTCTCGGCCTCGGATTTGGCCTCGGCCTCTGGCTGGTAGGAAGTGGACGCGCTTTTGCTCAGGAAGGACCTACCACTGCCGAATTGGCAGTAGCGATGAATACGTTCTTTCTAATCGTCGCTGCAGCACTGGTCTTCTTTATGCAGGCCGGTTTTGCAATGCTCACGGCCGGCTTGACCCGCTCGAAAAACACCACGAACATCCTGTTTAAGAATTTGATGGACTTCGTAATGTGCTCAATCGCCTTCTGGGCGGTGGGTTGGGGCCTTGCTTACGGCACTTCGGCAGGTGGCTTTATCGGCACCGACCAATTTTTCCTTTCGGCAGTCACTGCCGAGGGAGAAGTACCGGTGTTAGCACGCTGGTTCTTCCAGGTGGTATTTGCCGGTACTGCTGCTACAATTGTTGCTGGCGCGATGGCCGAGCGCACAAAGTTTACCGCATACCTGGTCTATAGCTTCATTATCTCCCTCTTCATCTATCCGGTCGTTGTACACTGGGTCTGGAGTGGCTCTGGCTGGCTGAATACGTACAGTGGTAGCACCGAGGGCAACTGGGGCTTCACCGACTTTGCCGGTAGCACGGTGGTGCACAGCGTCGGTGGCTGGGCTTCACTGATCGGGGCGATGATCCTTGGTCCACGCCTTGGTCGTTTCGGACCTGATGGCAAGCCGCGAGCGATCCCTGGTCACAATATGTCACTGGCTGCACTTGGCACCTTCATTCTCTGGCTCGGCTGGTTTGGTTTCAACCCCGGTTCACAGTTGGCAATTGCTTCGCAGAGCGATGCTGATGCAGTTGCTATGGTTGCAGTGACGACCAATCTGGCAGCGGCAGCCGGTGCGCTGGGCGCTCTCTTCACCGCCTGGCTGCGCTACGGGAAGCCCGACTTGGGACAGACCCTCAACGGTGTCCTTGGCGGTCTGGTTGCGATTACGGCTGGCTGTGCTTACGTTGATCCGCTGTCGTCAATTATCATTGGCTTCATCGCCGGACCAATCGTTGTCTTCTCGGCTGAACTCCTCGAAAAGCTTAAGATTGATGATCCGGTTGGTGCAGTGCCAGTTCACCTGTTCAACGGTATCTGGGGTACGCTAGCGGTTGGTCTGTTTGCCTCGATCCCTGGGAATACTGGTACGACGGGGTTGTTCTACGGCGGCGGTTTAACACTGCTCATCTCGCAGATTGTCGGTGTGGTGGCAATCGGTCTGTGGACGGTAGCAACTACAGCGCTGATGTTCTTCGCAATCAAGGCCACCATTGGTCTGCGCGTGAGTAAGGAAGAGGAAGAGGCTGGCCTCGATATTGGTGAGCACGGCGTGCAGGCCTATCCCGATCTGGTTGGCACACCGGCAGGCGGTAGCGTGAGTGGCGCGCTGGCTAAGTAGTAGACAAAATATCCCTCTCCTCCTTGCACCCCGCCTCTGTGATGCAGAGGCGGGGGTTTTTATCCCGTCATCCCCATCTGTACAAACCGTGTATGGTGCTCCTTACCGCTATCCTTCAGCAAATGAACCAGGTGCTCAGCCGTGGATGGTGTTTTGATGTTCTCAGCCTCCCCAGCAGCGATGAGAAGAGTGTGAAAAGAAAAGCGAAACAAGCGCAGCAGTGTGCGTAGAAGCGGCAGAGAAACATCCCCCTAGCAGGGCACGGCTAGGATGGAGGTGCATCCTCGACCGTGAACCAAAAGCGGTCACGAAAGCGACGCAATTCTTTGAGCACAGTACGCCCTAAGAGTGCGATCAAGATTGCATTGCCGATGGCCCGTACCGCATCCCATGCCAGCGACGTCACGAGGTAGAAGGTCATATACTGCTGAATTGTCTCGCGCAGACCGCTGCCGGGTATCCAACCCAACTCACCGGGCGGCGCAAATGGCCAGAACCAGAGATTCATCAAACCACCGAAGAGGAATCCCCAACCGTAACCAAAAGCACTGAGGAAGCCAATTTCAACCCATCCCCCTGCACGTAGATACTTTCCCAATCGACCGAGAAGACCGGCGCTCATTCCCATCCAGCCACTGACAAACATTTGAAATGGGAGCCAGGGACCGACACCACCGGTCAACAGTGCCGAAACGAGCAAGGCTAACGCGCCAAGTAGAAAACCAAAACGCGCTCCATAGGTGTAACCAACCAGAATGATGAGAAAAAAGAAGGTCGGTGAGTCGCCCGGCCCGGCCGGTAGCCGTAAGATGGCGACAACCCCGGTGAGCACTCCAAGCACGGCAACCATGCGCGTGTTGAGCCGGCCAGCGCTGAGTTCGGCAATCAAAACGATCAGCAATGCCGGACCAAGGAGGGCAAAGAAGATGGGAGCAGTAGTGGCATGCGCTGCCGTAAAGCCTGTTTCAGCCCGTCCCAGGAAAAAGGGATAGAGAAAAGCAATCGCGCCAAGCATGCAGATCAAGACCAGCACGAGATTGCTGGTGAATGCTGCTAGTCGTTTGAGCGGTCGTAATGCGGTTGGTAACGGTGCTGTCGTGTTGGACATCGTTGCGCTTCTCCAATACGTGTATCTTCTTCATCCCTCTAAGAGTCTATCCGGAATACCCTGTCGCAGAAGAAGATCGGTTGGGGTGCAGCGGTGCTGCGCCCGTACATCTATTATCAGGTTTCATGGGTTCATCCGCTGTACTGTGAGACAATTATTCGGTTAGGCTCTAAGTGTACCCGCTTTAGCAAGGGAACGGTGCTGCTCGTTCATTGTTCCTGTCACCGCGCTGACAAAAGAGGATTACCGTAGCTTGTCCGCCGATCCCCATCTGCTCTCGCATTCCCGTATTGTCGGCGCACTGTATGCCACCGGCAATCACCGTTTGCCTGCCTATCATCTCATTACCATTATTTTTTAAACTATTGGCAAAAATAGCCATTCCAACTATTGACTTTCTCCATACAAGGTGATAATATTTCATCACAAATGGCAAATATTACCATCTTGATGATAAGAAGGAGGAAAGATGCTCCGAGAACTGTACCACCACGAGAAACTTCACGCACGCGAGCTAAACGAGCGCTATGCGCAGCTTGCGCATCGACATCACCTTCCACCTTCACGCTTCAGGCGTCGCCTTGCCCGCTGGACAGGCTTACTCTTGGTGCGGCTGGGCGCCAGCCTGCTCCGCTACGCCGCTGACCGTCGTTCTCGTCGCCTGACGTATGCCCGTTAAAGGAGGTTCCCGTGTATCCCTTACTCACCCGCGATCCCATTACCGGTGGCGAATTAATCGTTACCCGTCTCGAATCACCTGACAGCGGAATCGTGATTGAAGGACGCTTTAGCCTCGGCTGGATCGGTCGGCTTACCCCCGAACAACTAACCTTCGTCGAGCTACTCGTCAAGAATCGCGGCAATATTCAACGGCTCGCTGCCGAACTCGACATCGCCTACAACACTGCCCGTGCTCGTCTCGATGAAATTGTCGCACTCTTGGGTGGTGCTCCCGAACAGGAACCACGGCTTAATCGACGCCAGATTCTCGACCGCCTGGCCGCCCGTGAAATCTCGGTCGAGGAGGCCCTGCGCTTGCTAAAAGGAACGGAACATGAACAGCGTAAATGAAGAACGTCATCGAATTTTACAGATGGTTGAGCAGGGACAACTTTCGGCTGCCGAAGCTGCTCGCCTGCTCGACGCTCTCAGCGCTGATCCGCGACCACTCGAACGGTTACAGGCGCGACTGGTACGGATTCGCGTTACCGACTTGTCATCACAACGGCTGAAAGCATCAGTCGCTATTCCGGTGAGCCTGATCAATGTTGGACTGCGTCTCGGTGCACGTCTGGCGCCCCAATTGCAAGGTAGTGCCCTCGAAGACCTGATCCGCAGCGTTGAACGTGGAACAACAGGCCTGCTGCTCGAATGGCAAGACTTGGAAGAGGGCGAACGGATCGAAATTATTGTCGAATGAACGCTCTGCCTATACTTCAGGATCATAAGGAGTCTTGTATGAAAAAGCAAATTCCCGTCGATGTGCCGGTCACCCTGGTCATTCAGGCAGTTCACGGCGATCTGACGATTCGCGGTTGGGCGGAACCACTGCTCGAATGGCAATGTGACGATGAACAGGTAACAATACAAGCTCAGGAAAGCGGTCTGGCGTTGAGTCCATGCCAGAGCGATCTCGTGCTCAAATTGCCGCAGAGCGCCGAAGTTCACATTGCGACGATCCATGGCGACGCGCACGTGACACATCTGCGCCGCGTGAGTATTGACCATATCAGTGGTGATCTCACGTTACGCCAGATTACCGAACAGGTAACCATCGGCGTTGTCAATGGTGATCTGACAGCTTCCGCCGTCGCTGAACTAATTGTCACGAGCGACATTCAAAGTGATGTCACATTAACCGACGTACCGGTTGTCCGTCTGACAGGCGTGAACGGTGATCTGACCGGTCGTGGTGTGCTGAGTCTGTCGCTCGATCAGGTTGCCGGTGATCTCGAACTCAGCGGTTTAAGTGAACAGGTGCAGATCAGGAGTGTAAACGGTGATGTGGCACTGGTAACCACCGGTACCGCCAGTGTAACCCTCGACCGGGTAAACGGTGATCTAACGATCCGCGGGCAGGCCAGCAGTGTCCAGTGCCTCGTAGTGAGTGGCGATATTGATACGACAGAAGCCCAGATCGATCAGCTTACTGTCGAGACGGTCGCTGGCGATGTTGAGACAGGCACCCTTGCTACCGGTCGTATAACGACCATCGGTGGTGATCTGGAGATCGGGAACATCACGAGGGAGTTGACAATCGGTACGGTTGGCGGTGATTGTACGATTGAACAGGCGACCGGTACCGTTACGCTTAACACCATCGGTGGTGACCTCTGGTTACGGGCCGCGATCACCGCTCACACAACGCTGCAAGCCCGCGTTGCCGGCGATGCAACCATTGTTCTTCCCGAGTCGCCTGATGTTACAGTGATGGCCGTTGTCGGTGGTGAAATTAGCGGTATCGAAGGACACCCATCATTGTCCGGCCAAACGGTCGAACTACGTTATGGGAACGGTACAGCCAGCATCCATCTGCATGTTGGTGGTGATCTGATGATAAAAGGTACCGATCATCCCGGTTCGTTCAGCAGTATCAGCGCGCAGTTAGGCAAAGAATTAAGCGAACTGGGCCGTGAGTTGGGTCGCGAACTCAGCGAACTGGGCCGAGAGTTAGCATCTGAACTCCGCCGTGCACTATCCGGTAGTGATCCCGATGCTGCCAAACGTGCTCGTGATGTTGCCGAACGCTTCTCCGCCCAGGCTCAGCGCTGGCGCGATACATCCGGTTCTGAACAGGTACGGGTGCGGATTAATCAGCGTGAATGGCGACTCGATCCCGAACGTATCGAGCGGATCAAAGATCAAGCGCGTCAGGCCGCAGCTACCGGTTTGAGTAGCGCTCTCGAAGCGGTCGAGCGGGCACTGAGCCGGATTCAGCCACCTCAACCACCAACAGCGCCACAGCCACCCCAACCACCTACCCCACCACCACCAGCGACCGGCCCAACCATTCAGCTTCGCAACCCGTCCTCTCAAACACCGCTCAACGATGCTGAACGTGAACAGCAGCGTGCTTCAATTTTACAAATGGTCGCCGAAGGCCGCATCTCACCCGCTGAAGGCGATCTGCTGTTAGCCGCACTCGATGACACCGGTGCGTGAACAAAAAGCTAATAGACATGCGCGGTAGACGAGGTAAACCCTCTATGATGAGCGGTAGGTGATGTTGCGTAATTAGTCTCTACCCCCTGCCTCACACCGCTTGCGAGAGGCAGGGGCTGACAAAAAGGCTGGAGTACCAGGCGCATCGCGCTAGCGAGCTGCCAAACAATCCTACTGTTGCTGTAGCGCATCAACCTTCATTACCAGCTCGACCAGCGCCAGATTAAATTCAGCCGGTCGTTCAATAGCACTGAGGTGACCCGCCCCAGGGATTACAACGAAGCGGCTCTCTGGAATGGCTTCATGCATCGTGCGCGCTTCGGCAGGCGGCGTCAGCGCGTCTTCGGCGCCAACCACCACGGTTGTTGGCACACGAATATTGGCAAGTAATGAGGTCGAGTCTGGGCGTGCGGCCATCGCGTGAAGCGCAGCCGCAATTCCTTCCGGCGGATTGGCGGCCGCAATCTGTAATAGCTCAGCCCGGAGTGCTTCACTCGCTTGTGGCGCAACCAGATTGGGCAATACCCTGCTGGCGAGCGCCGCACTCCCTTCGCGTAACACAAGCTCGGCATTGGCTGCCCGCGTCGCACGAACCTCATCACTATCGGCAGTGGCGCGCGTATCAGCCAGTACCAGACCACTGATCCGTTCTGGTGCTCGTCGCAACAAGGCAAAGGCAATGTATCCGCCCATCGATAACCCGGCCAGCACAACCCGTTCAAGCCCCAACGCATCGAGCAGCTCTAGCACGTCAGATGCGTAGTCATCGAGCGACTGAACGAGCGGATTTTCTCCTGAGCCACCAAAACCGCGGAGATCAGGAGCAATCATTCGCATTCGATCGCGCAAACTCATTAACTGAACACGCCATAACGCTGCACTCAATGGGAATGCATGCAGCAAGACGACCGGACGCCCGGTTCCTTCATCATCGTAGCGTAGACGTACACCGCTTGGGAGGGTTATCTGCATATCAACCTCCATGAGGTACATCAATAGTGTGATAGATATACGGGTAGTATAGCAGATGGCAGGGAAGGATATAAGGATGAAGACCGGATTGACATTTTTAGCAGTTTCATCTTTTAGTGCCATAAAGGCTTCTTGCCACCCCCCCTTCCTCGCCCCTGACGAGAAAGGAAGGAGGCGAGGGGAAGGTGAGGGGCGAAAGATGAAAATACCAGGCTTGGCCATCCCTACCAGTGACATCAAAAAGAGAGGAAGGGCTGAAGCCCTTCCCCTCTCCTTACACCCTCATACAACCCGTATCACGAACGCAGGATTGACAGCAGCCGGTCGAGCGATGGTACGACCGCCGATTGTTGCTTCGGTTGCAATGCTGGCTTATGCTCTCCTCGTTCTGTTGCGACCGATTCAAGACGAACAACCTGTTGCGCAACCAACTGTGCAATACCTTCAACCACATCTATCGCTGCCCACCGCAGTTCACGGGCAATATCGCTCAGCCGCTTGCGTCCATCTATCACCTCAAGTAAGAGATGTAACCCCACGTTCGTCTTCTGTAATGCCACCTCACGAGGTACAGTCAACACCGGAACCAGTTCCAGGGAAGGCACCTGATGCCATAAGCGCCGCCAGCGCAGGGCTGTGTGCTCAGCGTTACGCAACAATGTCTCTGCATCGCCCCATACCGATTGCTGTTCGCTGTACGCACCACTGGTAACATTAAACATTCCCTGCTGGACATTGAGCAGCATTCCCAGCGCCTCGATCCCGATTTGTCCGTCACATTCAACGTGATATATCTGCCCATTGGAAAAATAAATCCGTCCCGACCGTTCACCATCAATATCAAGCGAGCCAGATAGAGCACTGTACACGGCCAGATCAATCAATTCGCGTAACGGCACTTGCTGCAATGATCCATGTAATGCCATTCGTGGGCCTCCTGGGCAAGAACACAACAAAATAGGATACCCTTTAAAATTGGTTATACTACAATTCTGGCTGTATCACAATATGACTATAGTCCACTCATTATGGAAGTCGTCATAGTACCGGTTCAAGTAACGCAACGTTCTTTTTTCCTGACAGTAGTGGTCGAACATGAGCGGAATGGGTTTATCTGGCTCAGGCGGCCCTTCCTCTCGCTGAGTGCAGAGGAAGGGGCCGAGAAGTGCGAGGAGAGAGGGGCGTGCTTTACAGCCTTATCGCTCACAATGCACGACAGATCATTCGCGAAACAAAGTTGCTATACCGAACGAGCTGGAGCAGAAGCTGATGTCGCCTGCGCGATCCGCACATCACTCGGTCGGGCTAACAGCGTTGCACTCAACAAGACCAGGGCTAGCCATGCCAGATCGGCGAAGAGCAGGTGAATCAGTTGCATCCAAACCGGTGCCTTAAGCATTACATTCAACGCACCCAAAAAGATTTGGCCGACAAAGATTGTCGCCGTAGCCCATGCCAGGCGACGGGTTGTCGGTGAGGGATCGTAACGTATAGCTCGTTGCGCCAATGAAATCATTACTAATCCGACCAGCGTGCCCAGCACCGGATGGATAATGCGCATCAGTACCAGCGGATGGCTATCGCGATTGATCGGCTGCGAGACCCCGCCGGGTAAGACCCCCAATTGCAAAAGTGTATCACCTAGCGCGGTTACTGCACCGCTCGAACCAACCAACGCCGTGCCAACCAATGCAGCAATGAGCAGGGCCAACAATCCACCTTTGCCCCGCAGATCGGGCGCCGGTTTGCCACCGGCATACCAGGCGGTAAGCGCCATTGCACCGATAAGCAGGAATGTATTGATCAGATGGAGACCCAACGATAAGGCTCGGGTTAATGACGCATCGTGCGCAACCAGTTGGAAAAGGACTAAGGCGGCACCGATCAGCGACTCAACAATCATGAGCACCATCGCGGCAATCGCAGCCCGACGGGCCGGATGACCGGCAGCAAACAATCGTAAGGCCCAAACCAACAGAACAATCGTTAAGAGCAGTGCAATGCCACTGGTGACGCGATGCGAAAACTCAATAAGCCGCGCTACATCAGGCGCACGAGGGATAACCTGTCCGTCACACAACGGCCAGTGATCACCACAACCGGCGCCGGAACCGGTGGCACGGACAAATGCGCCCCACATGATAACCAACAGGTTGTACCCGACATTCAGCCAGGCAAAGGTAACAAAGGTGCGGTGCCGGGGTTCCATGTAACTTCCTCCCGCTGCGACCTGACAGTCGCAGATTGCAAGAATAATGTGACATTTCGCACTTTATTCTACCATGGTCATGATGCAGTAGGCAGTAAACACCGTGTTATAATTCGTTCACCAAACACGATATTGATCCTGAGAAAGGGTGCTTGGGTGACTGTACACGCACCGCCGTCAACTGAACAGCTTGTGCAAATATTACGGCACCTCTGCCGGCGACCATCGACCAGTGGTCAGATCGAAGAGTTGCACGATACCGCTGAATTCATCGCACTCTTCGTCCGACAGCTTGGGATGCATGTGCGCATCGCAACCACCGGTATGGCGCCAGTGGTCATTGCCCGTCGTGCGGGCCGGCGTTCACAGACGATCTTGCTATATCACCATTACGATACACCGCCGACCGGCCCGTGGCGTCACTGGTCGCACGAACCCTTTGATCTTGCCGAGCGTGATGATAAGCTGTTCGGACGAGGTGTGGCCGGCGGTAAAGGTGCGCTGGCTGCTCATCTTGCTGCATTGCAAACCATTTTGCAACGTGAAGGTGAACTGCCGTGTGGTGTCACCCTGGTCATCGAAGGGGCTGCCCTGATCGGTAGCGCCGGTTTAGCTGAAGCATTACGAGCGCACGATGATCTCTTGCAATGTGATGCGATCCTGGCCAGTATTGGTGATCGGGATGTTACTGGCACACCTATCTGTGCCAGTGGCAGTAAGGGATGGATTCGCCTGCGTCTAACCGCTCACGGCCCGGCTTATCCCTTACCACCTGGCTTTGCAGCCAGTGTCGCTAATCCACTCTGGCGTCTGATCTGGGCTGTGGCTTCGCTGAAAGGTGACGACGAAGATGTGCGCATCGAAGGTTTTTACGATGCTGTCGAAGGCCCATCGCGCACCGATAATGCGGTCATTCGTCAGTTGCAACTGGCCGCTGCTACTCGTCGTCAGGCCTGGCAGATCGACCAATTTCTCTTTGGTATCGACGGTGCGGCACTGAGTCGTTCAGAAGTCACTCTTCCCACCTGTAATGTGAGCAGATTAACCGTTGAACCTGCCGGTGATACACCAGCAATACCGGCACAAGCCAGTGCATTGCTCGACATCCAGTTAGTCCCGCATCAGCAACCTGACACCACAGTGACATTGATACAGCAACACCTTCACGATAAAGGGTTTGCCGATATTGCCCTCGAACGGTTGCCCGGCGGATACCCACCATTGGTCACGGCGACTGATAACCCCTTCGTGAGCCGCGTTGCTACTATCGGGGCGACGGTGTTTGAACGTCCTCTATCGGTGGTACCGGCCGGTCCGTATACAGTACCGTTTAGCTTGTTGGTCGGGCAGCATCCCATTCCTACGGCAAGTGTTGGTTTTACGCCAACGGTAAGCGCGCTCTTTGCCCCCGATGAGTATGTTCCGCTCGCAGACCTCATCCGGCATAGCCGACTACTGATCGAGATTCTCGACCGCTGGTGGAGCTAGCTGTTGTTTGTGCACGGGATCAATATTCACCAGTGTAGAGCGTGACCAGAAACTCATGGGTCAGGCGCTCAGCAGGGTCGTCGGCTGAAGTGGTGAGTAACGAAGCGCCTCATCAACAATCCGGGCTTTCGATAAGGACCATAGGGAAACGTTGGTGGGGAACGCATACGTCGCTTTGGCGCGATAGAAACAGGTGGCATCGGGTTCAGCACCGATGCTGCGGAGCACGCCTGGCCCCCTCACCTTCCCCTCGGCCCCCTTCCTCTCCCGCAGTGCGGGAGAGGAAGGGGGGATGTTGGCAATCCCGCATACAATGATTGCACGGGTACGGTACGTGCCCGATGAGAAATCTGGGTTTTCAATCAAGCTCTTAGAACCCCTCATCTGCTCCGTTTCCTCTGTGACCTCTGTGGTGCAACACGACGCGAGCCTGATGGATGCAACCCGCTGCTGTCTCTCTTCGAGAAACAGATGACGCGGTGTTCGTTGGCAGGATGAACATGCCCCTCATTCCAGAAGAGGAGCCATTTCAGGCGTGGTTGCGAGAAGGAGTAAAAAAACTGCCTAGTGACTACGATACGCCGCTAACGCAGATTCGCGGTCGGGATAAATCTTGAACAGCGTATCAAACCGGCTTTTACGAAATATTTCGGCAATTTGTGGTTGCAAATGACACAGACGGAGATCGCCACCGTAGGCTTGTACAGCACGCAGATTGGTCAGCAACATTCGCAAGGCCAGACTCGCCACAAAGTTAACTTCGCTCATATCGGCCAGTACTTTCCCGCGATGCTGGTTCATCATTTCAGCTAATTCATGCTCGATTGCTGCAATACCAGCCGCATCGAGACGAGCTGGCAGACTGATAATGAGTACATCATCTACACGATCGGTTTTCACGCCGAAATCTCTCTTTCTAGCGGAGAGTCGCCCGCTTTACCACGTTGCAGGATGCAGGCATTATACCACGCTGACGGGTGATGGTTCATACCTACCACTCTCATTGACCAGCGTGGCAATCACCATCGTACACTCCCGCAGATGAAGAAGATCGCCCTGCCCTACACTCTTCGCCATCCAGTGTATTTCCTAATCGCTCGCTAATCGCTCGACGATCAACAACGTAATATCATCAGCCTGCGGTGCTCCGGCAGCGAATGTGTCAACCGCCGCTACCAGCCCGGTCACCAGATCGGCGGCCGATTGCTGAGCGTGAGTCTGGAGATAGGTTTGTAACCGTTCATCACTAAATAACTCGCCGGCAGGATTCATTGCCTCCGTAATCCCATCACTAAACGCAACCAATTTTTCGCCAAGGTTAAGCTGCAATTCGTGCACATCATACGTCTGTGCGGCAATGATCCCTATCGGCAGGGAACCTTCTTGCAATTCTTCGACCAGATCGCCGTTAGGGCTAACCCGTAGCGGTGGATTATGACCGGCATTGATATAGGTCACGACACCGCTTCTCGGATCGAGCAAGCCGTAGAAGAGCGTGATAAACATGTTGGCGTCACCGTGCTCACGACAAATATAGTCGTTGGTGAGACTGACTGCATGGCGCAACACTGCTGCGCTATCGTTGCTATCACGTTGGGGCAGACCAACTGCCTGCGAGGCGGCGCGGAGCAATGATCGGCTGAGGGCAACAAACAGGGCCGCTGTTACCCCCTTGCCACAGGCGTCGGCAACTACCAACCCAACACGACCGTCAGGAAGGGTGATCGTATCGAAAAAATCACCACCGACCGCCTGTGCCCCCCGGCTGAAGCCAGCGATTCGCCAGCCTGGCGGTTGGGGAAGGACACGCGGCAAGAACGATTGCTGAATACGACGGGCGATGTCTAACTCCTCTTCGAGACGGTTGAGGCGAATCAATTCGGCCTGCGCTGCCTGTAATTGCTGATAGGCCGTTAGCAACTCGGCATTTTTGCGTTCTAGATCGTGGATCATGCGCAGATTGGTATTGCGCACCCGACTGACAATGCTCCGCAGCATATTCATCGCCAGCGCTGGACTCGAACTGATTAGCGTGGCAAAAACGGTTTCGTTTAAGCCAACGAGACGGCTAGGTTCGATAGCACGGACTGTTGCCGAGCGCGGGCTATGGTCGATCAGGCTCATCTCGCCGATGATTTGCCCCGCCTGAAACACTTCCAGCCGCAGTTCAGTACCGTTCACAAATGTGATCACTTCAACGGCGCCACTCAAGATCACAAAACATTCGTTACCCGGATCACCCTGATGAAACAGGACTTCCCCTGCCGCCAACCGACACTCTGCCAGGCGCGGGGCCAGTTCGGCCAGTACTGATTCAGGCACCACCTGAAACAACGATAGGCTCCGCAAACGATCCAGCATCGTCATCGTTTTCGTGATCACTAGTTCGTTCCAACCGCTTACCGGATCGTGCCGATAATCGAGCGCGTCAGCGTATTCGCGCACAAAAAAGAGACCGAGTCCACCGACGGCCCGTTGCTCGACAACACTGCTGAGATCAGGGGGAGGTGCGTCGCGGGGGTCGAACGAGCGACCACGATCGCGAATGGTAATGGTCAGAGTTCCCTGGTCATACTGACAAGACAGATAAATCTGATCGCGGTTGTTGTCATCATAACCATACTTGATAATATTGGTGGCAACCTCTTCGATGACCAACCGCAGGAGATATACATAATCGTGTGACAACTGCCAGTCAGCCTCCAGTGCATCACTGAAGGCCAACAACGTAGGAATAGCGTTCCAATCTGCAAAGACACTAATTTGCCGCTGCATGCCCATCTCTACACGGCTAGAGGCTCAGTCGGATGCCGGCTAGGGCTAAGCGGCAACGTTGCACGGAGCTTGCGCAGACGGGTGATCGCATCAACGGCCGCTTCGTGCACATTGGGGTCGCTATCGTCAACGGCCTGGGTCAGCGCATTGAGAACAGTAGTTGTGGCGGCAGCGACCCCAAGGCGGCCAAGCGCACGCGCCGCAGCTTCACGAGCGTAAGCATCATTATCGGTAAGCATCGGGAGGAGATGTTCAATCATTTGGGTTGTACCGGCCATCTCCCCCAACTGACTGACAACCAGCGCCGCTGCTGAGCGCACAAAACTATCGGAGTCGTCCAAACACTCAACCAGATAATCAAGCAACTGGGGAGATGCGATGCGGTCACGTAGTTGTCCTAATGTCCGTGCAGCCGCAAAACGGGTCTCCAGATCGCAGTCGTGAATAGCCAGTCGAATGAGGGTCTTCACCAACGGTTGTGGTGGGATACCAGCAATCAGACCCAGCATACGAGCAGCGGCTGCTCGCACGTGTGAGGCACTATCACTCAGACCATCGTGAAGCAGGACAAGATCAGCAGCGGTATAGTGACCTTCGCGCACGCGCAGGCGACGAATTGCTTCGTAACGGCTCTGCCAACCGGGGTCTTGTAATTGACGACGTAACTGTTCAAAATCACCACTCTCGAACGTATCAAGTTCAGCGAGCAGTGTTAACCGCAGCCATTCATCCCGCGAACTATTAAGCCGTTGGCGAGCGAGATGAATGACATTCAATGTTAGCAAGATTTCTTCAATGGTAAGGCGCAACTCAGGGCGCGACCGTAGCTCACGTTCAATGAGATGAGATACCTGGTAACGCCAATGACCGGCACGTCGCACGATATGATTAGCGCCAGGTCCACGCGAAATGTCGGCTAGCGTTAAGACAGCCGCTACCGGTTCTTCATGAAATGCGATGAGAAACGGCTCAAGTGTGCGCAGGGCAAGGAAACCAAGCACGGTACTGACCCCAGCAATCTGAATCTCTTGCCGCGGGTTACGGGCAAAGTTATTAAATCGTTCCGCTATCTGCTGCCGCCATGTCTCACGATCAAACATTGGCAGCTCCTTTCCCCTGCGCTACGATCGCAGATTTCTGTCCGTATATACTTGTAGTATAGCATGCCAGCGTACAATGATACAGTACTTTGGTACTATTCTCGGATTGCAAAACTATTACAACTAGCAAGTTCACCGTCTTGTGGTAAGATACTGCAGGAAGCAGATATTTATGAAGGTTGTATGACACAAACACCAGAAGACCCTGACGTTACGACCAGCATTCGCCGTGTACGCCGCGGCTGCATCATGATGGCAATTATCGTCATCGCGATGACGATTTTTCTCATCAGTGCGACGGGAAATCTGGCCTTCTCTCTACTCTTGTTCCTGGCTGCTTCCCTGCTCGCGTTAGCCTTTTTTGTGGTGCGGTGAGGCTTTCCATGTCACCAGTCTATCGCCGTGCGCTCCTGGCCGTTCTTGGGTTAGTGTTCGTCCTTATCTCTGTCGTCGTCGCCTTTCAGCAACCGTTTGGGCTGTGGCATTGGTTTTGGCTGGCGCTGGCCGGATTGTGTCTGTTTGGTGTCCGCCGCCAGTAAAGTGTGGGGTAACAACTCAGGATGCACAGGTTGCGGCGGATCAGACACTCGCTGTCGTGTCCCGACACTTTTCCCCTGGCGCCCTATTCGTCCCTCTTTCCTCCGTTTTAACGTTCGATCATCGCAGAAGAGCCAAATCTGCCTCCCTGTGCACACCAGACCCCATTTGCACGATTGCTCAATCTTCGCTATAATAAGAATTGGAATTTCCCCACCCCATAGGACATACCGAAAAAACGGTGATGTCTTTAAAGAAATAACGAGTTCGTGATACTCAATACATCGCGCAGCGGTGCGTATCTGTTTTGCGCATTATCAAAGAGGATATGCATCATCGATGAGGATCGCATGACACATCATGATTCAACCACGCTACCAGCACCGCAAATGGAGATTGACCACGTCGGGCTGAGCTTTGGTGGCGTGCGAGCGCTCCTTTCGATCACATTCAATATCTATCCTGGAACAATTCAGGCAATCATCGGGCCTAACGGCGCTGGCAAGACCAGCCTGCTCAACTGCATTAGCGGGCTATACCGTCCGCAGGAGGGCCAAATTCGCTTTGAAGGACGGAACATCATTGGCCTGCCGCCACACCAGATTGCCCGGCTGGGGATTGCACGCTCCTTCCAGAATATTGAGCTGTTTCGCCACATGACTGTTGTCGATAACCTGATGCTCGGTCGACACATCCACATGCGCAGTGGGGTCTTAAGTGGCGGTTTCTATTGGGGACGGGCCCAGCGTGAAGAGGTTGAGCACCGCGAGTTTGTCGAGCAGGTAATCGATCTGCTCGAAATTCAATCGATTCGTAAGAAGATGGTCGGCGCGCTCTCGTATGGGTTGCAAAAGCGCGTTGAACTAGGGCGGGCGCTGGCCATGAATCCACGCCTGTTGCTCCTTGACGAGCCAATGGCCGGAATGAATAGCGAAGAAAAAGAGGATATGGCCCGCTTCATCCTCGACATCAACGAAGAGTTCGGTACGACCATTGTCCTGATCGAGCACGATATGGGTGTCGTTATGGATATTAGTGACCGGGTAGCAGTGCTCGAATTTGGGCAACTGATTGCATACGGTACGCCAGCCGAGGTACGGAGCGATCCGAAAGTGATTGACGCTTATCTTGGTCGGGAACACGCGATAGTGTAGGAATCCACAACCTGTCAGTACTGATTACCAGATCTGACACGCGGGTGAGACAATGATCCAAATACCAGAGACTACACTTCCACGGCTGTTGTTTCAGAATGCCGAACGTTTCGGTGACAAGGTCGCTCTGCGTGAAAAGGATTACGGCATTTGGCAGACAGTCACCTGGCGGCAGTTTGCCGATCATGTACGTGCCTTTGCGATGGGCCTCTATGCGCTTGGCGTGCGACGCGGTGATGTGGTCGCCATTCTGGGAGATAACCGTCCTGAATGGCTGTACGCCGAGTTTGCTGCTCAGAGTATTGGCGCTATGTCCATTGGCGTTTACCAGGACTCAGTTGCCGAAGAGGTTTATTACACCGTCTCAGCCGCAGAAGCAAAGGTGATTGTCGTCGAGGATCAGGAGCAGGTCGATAAAATTATCGAGATCTGGCCGCGCCTCCAGGGTGTACTTAAGGTTATCTATTACGAACCGAAGGGAATGCGGAATTATCGTCAACCCTACCTTGCCTACTTTCCTGATATTGAAGAGCTTGGCCGGAATTTTGATCGCGAGCATCCCGGTCTGTTTGAAGCTGAGCTGGCCGCCGGCAAGCCCGATGATGTAGCCATTCTGTCTACTACTTCGGGAACCACCGGTAAACCGAAGCTGGCGATGTTGACCCATCGCAATATGATCAGTCAGGGCGCCGGTTTGCTTGCCGTTGACCCACTTGGCCCAGATGATGAGTTTGTTAGTTTCTTGCCGCTGGCATGGGTAGGCGAACAGATGGTAACCGTCGCCGCCGGAATGCAGTGCGGATTCACCATCAACTTCCCCGAGTCGGCCAGTACCGTGCAAGAAAATATTCGCGAGATTGGGCCGCGGGTAATGTTCTCGCCGCCGCGTATCTGGGAGAATATGCTGTCGCAGGTGCAGGTAAAAATTCAAGACACCACACCACTGAAGCGAGCAATCTTTGAATGGGCTATGAAACAGGGGTACGAGATGGCCGACACTCGTTTCAGTGGGAAGCAACCTGGCCTCTGGTTGCGGGTGCGCTATGCTCTTGCTCGCCTGCTAGTGTTCGAGATGTTAAAAGACCATCTCGGTCTGCGTTTCCTCAAACGAGCTTATACCGGTGGCGCTGCACTCGGCCCTGATGTCTTCCGCTTCTACCACGCAATTGGCGTCAACCTGAAGCAGGTTTATGGTCAGACTGAAAGCGCTGGCCTGAGTGTGATCCACCGTGATGGTCAGATTAAGTTTCAAACGGTCGGTACGCCACTGCCAAACACTCAGATACGGATTGCCGAAAACGGCGAAATCCTGGTCAAGAGTCCGTCAGTCTTCGTGGGCTACTACCGCAATCCGGAAGCCACTGCCGAAGCACTGGAAGATGGCTGGTTGCACAGTGGCGATGCCGGTTACTTCGATGAAGACGGTCATCTGATCGTGATTGACCGAGCGAAAGATGTAATGACGCTGCACGATGGCACGAAGTTCTCGCCCCAATTCATTGAAAATAAGCTCAAGTTTAGCCCGTACATCAAAGAGGCGGTGGTGTTCGGCGGCGACTGGCCCTTCGTGACGGCGATGATCAACATCGATTTTGCGAATGTCGGCAAGTGGGCGGAAAATGCGCAGATCTCATATACGACATATACCGATCTATCTCAGAAACCGCAAGTCTACGCTCTGATCCGTAAAGACGTTGAACGCGCAAACGCCGATCTCCCGCCAGCCGCACGGATTCGGCGCTTCCTGTTGCTGCACAAAGAGCTTGATGCCGACGATGGTGAATTGACGCGCACTCGTAAGGTCCGCCGTCGATTGGTCGCGCAACGCTATCAGGAGATTGTCGAAGCCCTGTACAGCGATCAGGACGAACTGGAGATTGAGACGACGATTACCTACCAGGATGGGCGTACAGCACTCATCAAGACCCGCCTGCATATCGAGGAAATAGACGATCCAACGGTGTCAATACCGACATCGGCATCACGTGTGGCATCTCGCTGACTGGTTATACGGAGAAGGTCATGGATCGGTTTATCCAACTGGCGCTCAGCGGGATTGCAAATGGTGCAATATTCGCGCTGGTTGCGCTCGGTTTTGTCTTGATTTACAAGAGTAGTGATGTGATCAACTTCGCCCAAGGTGAGCTGCTGTTGATCGGTGCGTATCTGACTTACGCTATGGTTGAGCAATTTGGCCTCTGGTGGCCGGTGGGTGTGATCGTTGCCGTGGTACTGGCAGCATTGGTTGGAGTGCTCATCGAACAGTTAGTGCTGCGCCCCCTGATCGGTGAACCGGTGATCTCGGTGATTATGGTTACGATTGGCCTTTCTTCACTCCTGCGCGCAATCGTCGGTGCAATCTGGGGGGTGACACCGCGTCCAGCGCCGCAGTTTTTACCCACCGATACAGTGACTATTCTGGGCGCCAATGTTGGCGTTGATCGTATCTGGGCCTTTGGTCTGGCAATTACCCTCTTCGTTGTTCTAACTCTCTTTTTCCGCTACAGCCGTGAAGGTATTGCCATGCGGGCCGTGGCCGATGATCAGCAGGCGGCGCTCAGTATGGGAATCAGCGTCAAGAAGGTGTGGGCCGTGGCGTGGGCAATCGCTGCTATCACGGCAGCCGTTGGCGGCATCCTGTTGATGAGCATCTTTGGTGGTGTATCAGGGACCATTGCACGTGTGGGCCTGATTGTCTTCCCGGTTGTTATTCTCGGCGGCCTTGATAGTATCCCCGGTGCAATTATTGGCGGACTGATCATCGGTCTGCTGCAATCGTTTGCTGGTGGCTATCTCCCCCCAGAATGGGGTTTAGGCGAAGTGGTACCGTTCATTGTCCTCTTGTTGATCCTCTTGGTGCGACCGTATGGGCTGTTTGGACAGCGGATCATCGAACGGGTGTAACCCGACACACAGAGATGAGGGTGTGAACGATGCAAAGTGGAACCTTTCACACAACATACACCAGTGATGTCAGTCTGCGCCCATACTGGCCGCAACGGATACGGATCGTCATGGTGTTGGTGGCAGCGCTGATCTTCCCGTGGTTTGCCGACCGCTACTGGCTAAATTTAGCCAACACCATTGCAATTGCTGCCATCGGTGCTATCGGCTTGAATATTCTGGTAGGTTATACCGGTCAGATCAGTATCGGTCACGGTGGCTTCCTGGCGGTTGGCGCCTACACTGCCGGTCTGCTGGCCGTTCATCTTGGCACCCCGATGTGGTTGACTATTCCTATTGCCAGTTTCTTCACTGCTGCTGTTGGCGCCTTCTTCGGGTTGCCATCACTCCGCTTAAAGGGGTTGTATCTCGCTATCGCCACCCTGGCCTCACAAGAGATTATTATCTGGTTGCTTACCCACGGCAAACTGCTCGGTATCGGTGAGTCGCTTTCCCTTCCCCGATCAACAAATAATCTGTTTGGTTTACCGGTTGAATGGCTGGGGAACAACGACTTCGCTTTCTACTGGATATGCCTTGCGTTTCTGATTTTTACCGTCATTTTTGTCAGTAATCTCTTCCGTACTCGTACTGGACGTGCGTTTGTGGCAATTCGTGATCAAGACATTGCCGCGCAAGTAATCGGTGTTGATCTGTTCCGTTATAAGCTCCTGGCCTTTGCCACCTCGTCATTCTTTGCCGGTTTAGCTGGTGCCCTTACAGCGCATTATCGTGGCATCATTTCGTGGGAACGCTTTACCATCGACACCAGTATTCTCTACCTGGCAATGATTATTATCGGCGGCCTAGGCAGTGTTTCGGGTTCAATCTACGGCGCGGCATTTATGGTTCTGCTGCCAGCGTTCCTGTCTAACATCGCCCGTGCGCTCAGTGGCATTGTTCCCGACATTAACTCGTATTTGCCGTATTTGCAACAAGGAGCATTTGGGTTAGCGATCATCCTCTTCCTGATCTTCGAGCCTGAAGGCATTGTCAAGATGTGGCGGAATGTTAAAGATTATTTCCGGCTATGGCCGTTTAGTTATTGAGGTGTGTAGCAAGGAGGATGGTATGCACAGGTGGAAACGGACGTTCGGTTGGTGGGTCGTACTGGCGCTCTTTGCCACACTGCTGGCCGCTTGTGGTGGCGCCGGAGGTGGTGGTGGTGCAAGTAGCGAGCCGATCAAAGTTGGCGCAATCTTTGACTTGACCGGTGCAACGGCTGACGTTGGGACCCCTTATTCCCGTGGACAGATTGCCTTTATTGATTGGAAAAATGAACAGGGAGGGATTAAGGGCCGCCGTCTTCAGTTGATCAGTGAAGACTATGCGTATCAGGTGCCACGTGCTGAGGAATTGTACACGAAATTCGTTACGCAAGATAAGGTATTAGTCTTCTCGGGCTGGGGTACCGGCGATACTGAAGCCTTACGCCCCAAGATTACCGAGGACAAAATCCCGTTTATCTCGGCATCGTATTCGGCAACGCTGGCCAATCCGGCCGAGACACCCTATAATTTCCTGGTTGCCCCAACCTATTCCGATCAGTTGATCATTGCGATGAAGTGGGCCATTGACGACTGGAAAGCAAAAGGCAATAGTGGAATGCCGAAGTTCGCGTATCTGATCAACGACAGCCCCTTCGGTCGATCACCACTGGCCGATGGTACTGCCTTCGCGACTTCTCAAGGCATCGAAACCCCTCTTGAAGTTCCTTCGCCACGTGGCGCAACCGATCTTACGCCACAGTTGACCCAGATTCGCGATTACGGCGCTAACTACATCTTTTTACAGAATGTCTCTAGTCCAGCAGCATTGGCGATTAAGAATGCGAAGAGCTTAGGGTATAACGTGCAATTCGTTTGCCTCAACTGGTGCGCCAATGAGATTCTGATCAAGCAGGCAGGCGCGGATGCCGAGGGAGTAGTAGGAGTTGTTCCCTTTAACTACGAGGCAGAAGGCGCGAAAGTGGCGCTTGACTATGCCCGCCAGAAGAACATTGACTATGGCGGCGCCGATAGCACCTTCGTACAGGGATGGACGGCTATGTCGATCCTAATCGCCGGTATTGAGAAAGTGGTGAACGATGGCAAAGAGCTGACCGGTGAAAATATCAAGAATGCGCTGGAGACGATGGGTGAAATTGACACTAAAGGGGTAACGTTACCGGTCAAGTTCAGCCCAACCGATCACGCAGGGGTGAAGTCAACGCGCATGTTCCGCGTTGAGAACGGCAAGTGGGTCGCAATTACCAATTTCATTAGCGCACGATAGCAAGTCGATCACTGGCGTGTCGTTATCAAACGACACGCCGGAACTTTTTCTCTGCCTATGCTTGTACTCAACAACATTGAAGTGATTTACAACGATGTCGTGCTGGTGCTCAAGGGTTTATCTCTTGAGGTGCCAGAAGGTCGCATCGTTGCATTACTCGGCTCGAACGGCGCCGGTAAAAGTACAACCCTGAAAGCCATTTCGGGCCTGCTCAAACCGGAAAACGGTGAAGTGACCGACGGCGAAATCTTGTTTCAAGGCCAGCCGATCCATAAAAAAGATGCCGCCGAGATCGTGCGTATGGGTATTTTCCAGGTGATGGAGGGGCGACGGGTCTTCGAGCATTTAACGGTTGAAGAGAATTTGCGGGCTGGCGCCTACACGCAATCGCCGCGCCATTTCGGTAACGATCTGGCCCTGGTTTATGATTATTTTCCGCGTTTGAAGGAACGGCGCAACCAGGTAGCCGGGTTTCTCAGTGGTGGTGAACAGCAGATGTTGGCGATTGGCCGGGCACTGATGGCGCATCCAAAATTGATCATGCTCGATGAACCATCGCTTGGGCTGGCGCCGTTGTTAGTCGCCGAGATATTTGAGATTATTCAGCGCATCAATCGCGAACAAGGGACAACCATTCTGCTGGTTGAACAGAATGCACGCCTAGCCCTTGAAGCAGCGCACCATGCGTACATTATGGAAAATGGGCGGATTGTGCTCGACGGATCACCTGCCGATTTGAAAGATAATGCCGACGTGCGCGAGTTTTACCTCGGTTTGAACGAAATTGGTAGCCGCAAGAGTTATCGTGAAGTCAAGCATTACAAGCGGCGGAAGCGCTGGCTCTCTTGAAAAAGATGTATATTCTACTTCGTTAACGCTCATAAACGGCAATCGCCAGCTAAGAGGCAGCGAGGACGGTATGGATATTCAGGCATTTTACGCTGGCTTTGATCAGCGAGTACGCGACATTGTGGCCTTCGGTTACGAACATTCACCGGCATTTCGGCGCCGAATGGAGGCTGCCGGTCTAACGCCTGCCGATATTCAGACCACTGCCGATCTCAGCCGACTGCCAGTTTTGCGTAAAGAACAGTTGGTCGAGTTACAGCGACAAGGCCCCCAACTTGGTGGTATGCTCACCGTACCTCTCTCGCGTTTCCGTCGTATCTTTCAGTCGCCAGGACCGATCTACGATCCCGAATCGGATGAGCCAGACCCCTGGCGCTGGGCGCCGGCATTTCGAGCAGCCGGTTTTGGCCCCGATGATATTGTGATCAACTGCTTTGGGTACCATCTCACACCCGCCGGGGTGATGTTTGAAGAGGGAGCACGTGCGGTTGGTTGTGCCGTGATTCCCGCCGGTGTCGGTAATCAGGCTCAGCAAATTGAAGTGATGGCCCAACTCGGCGTCACGGCGTATGCCGGTCTGCCAAGCTACCTCAAAGCGCTCCTCGAACGGGCAGTTGAACTCGGCCACGATCCGCGATCCTGGCCGCTCAATAAAGCGTTTGTCGCCGCCGAACCGTTGCCACCATCGCTACGCGCCCTGTTTGAAGAGCAGTATGGCATTCTGGTCTACGATGGCTACGGCACTGCCGAAACGGGGAATCTGGGCTATAACGGCCCTGAACGTCAGGGCTGGCATCTACCCGAAGATGCGTTGGTGCAGATTTGTGACCTTAACACCGGTGAACCGGTACCGCCCGGCCAGACCGGTGAAGTGGTTGTCACCCTCTTCCGGCGAGATTACATTCTCATCCGCTTTGCTGTCGGTGATCTGTCGGCCTTGATGGAAACATCTACGCCAACGGTTATCCCCACACCGCGCCTGGTGGGGTGGCTCGGTCGCAGTGGTGAAAGTGTCAAAGTGCGTGGTTTGTTTGTGCACCCCCGTCATCTGGCCGAGACAATGCGCCGGTTAGAGGGCGTCCAGGCTTATCAAGCCGTTGTCATTCGCGAAAACCACCGCGATGAGCTGATCTGTCGGATTGTGCCAACGGCTAATGCCGATCCTGATCGGCTCCGTGATGCTGCAGCCCAGAGTTTGCATGAAGTACTCAAACTTCACTGCAAGGTCGAATTGGTGAGCGAACTCCCTGCCGATGCAAAGCCATTCGTCGATTTGCGAACCTGGGAATAGGGCAGGCGTGGGAGAATAAATGTATTAGATGCGTTGCTGCTCACCTTTTTCTTCGTGAGGCAGGCAATATTTCCAAGAACGCTGAATACTCTTGGGCAAGGGGTTTCAGTGTTCTTTGCTACACCTCGCCCCGACCGGTCCCCCAATGCAGCAATCGTGCCCACACGGCCCAACCCACAGTGCCGCCATCGGGCGCTTCCCGTGGTCATCGTCCCGGCGAATTGCAACGCAACGGATGCCGCGCCGACCGATGCTTCCCCGTGTACGGGTGCAGCGGCGCTGCACCCCAACCGATCTTCTCCTGCGACTGGATAGCTCGGCGAGGCGAGTCTCGCCCATCGTCGTGACCACGTGGAGGAGCGCGACGCCGCCTTGCTCCTATTGACGGGGTTCACCTGTCGTGGGTGTGACGATACAAGATATTCGGATCGGCGCTTCGTACCGCTCACACCGGTATGCTCCACACCCACGATTGCCGCAGGTTTTCGTGTAACTTTTTGGTCGCTCAAACGGTTTCTTTATTGAGCACCATTTTGAGCACCAGGAAGACACGATGAATGGAAAACACCACCACCCGCTGCCCGTTGCACTGCCACCCTCGCCCCTGCATCCTGCCCAGCGCTGTGCTACAATACCGGCAGACCCACCTACCACAGCAAGGAGGAACTGCGATGACCCATCCTACTGCCACCGCACCTGCACCGCTCCCCGAAGAAGACCCCTTCCGCTACGGCTGGCGCTACGTCCGTCGGCCCACCCCCGACGACCCCGACCACCTCGAACCGGTGCCGCTCACCCTCGAGGACGTGTTGCACCCCGAAGTGGGAGACTTCATCGTGCACAGTGACCGTCACGAAACCGACCGGATGTACCTCACGGCGGTGTTGCGCGCTCGGCTCGAAGCGCACGGGCGGGCTATCGTGCTGAGCGACGTGCGGGTGGCGTGGGACGTGCCCGACCTACGTCCGCACGGGCCGGACGTGATGGTCATTCCAGGGCTGCGCGAGCGGCGCGACTGGAGCACGTTTGACGTGGCGGAGGAGGGGGTACGACCGGCGTTGATGATTGAGATCACGTCGCCGGAGACGCGGGAGAACGATGTGGTGTGGAAGGTGGCGCACTACGCACGGGCGGGGGTAGCGCAGTATGTGATTGTGGACAACGTTGGACGGCGGGGGGAGCGGCAGCTCCGGTTACTCGATTATCGGCTGGTAGGGGACACCTACCGGCTGCAACCGCCGGACGAGCGGGGGTGGGTGTATCTGGAGCTGGCCGACCTGTGGGTGGGGGTGGAAGGCGACCACGTGGTGTGCTACGCCGACGACGGCACGGCGTTTGGCGACTACGCGACGGTGGTACAGCAGGCGACAGAAGCTGAGGCGCGAGCGCGACAGGAAGCGGCAGCGCGGGCCGAGGCGGAGGAACAAGCCCGACGCGAAGCGGCAGCGCGGGCCGAGGCAGAAGAACAGGCCCGACGCGAAGCGGCAGCGCGGGCCGAGGCGGAAGCGCTGGCACGTGCAGCAGCGGAACAGGCGCAGCGGGAAGTGGCCGCACGGGCCGAGGCAGAAGAACAGGCCCGTCGGGAAGCCGCAGCACGGGCGGAGGCGGAGGAACAGGCCCGTCGGGAAGCCGCAGCACGGGCGGAGGCGGAGGAACAGGCCCGTCGGGAAGCCGCAGCACGGGCGGAGGCGGAGGAACAGGCCCGTCGGGAAGCCGCAGCACGGACCGAGCTTGAAGCCCGTCTGCGTGAGCTAGAGGCCGAGATGCGGCGGTTGCGTGGTGGATGAGCGGAATGATCAGCGATACGTACAGCAGCGCTCACCCTATCGCGATGGGCGATAGGGGGGCAACATATCCAATCCTCAGTCACCTTACGATACTTAGGATGCGGGCCAGAGGCCCGCGCACCCTGGCAAAGGGGCATCATATCCAATCCTCGGTCATCTTACGCTACACTGACGAAGGTCTGTGTGCGCTGCTTCATCCAGTTCTCGAAGTGTTCCGAACCCGAGCACGTTGAAAAGCTGTCGAGACCGTACATCTTTCACATCAGAAGTCTGCGTCTGAGCATGCGGCATCTTTCCTGGCCGACGATTACCAATGGTAAGCGTGAGGTTGTCTGCCATGACGTTTGCAGGCGCTTATGCGCAAGGTATCAGAGCATCTGCCCAATATGCGCACATCAAGCATGATCGCTCAGAGCCTGATCAAAAACCCGGATTTCTTATTGGGAACGTATCGTACTCGCGCAATGGTCGCACGAGTACGGGACGTGCCCAATGAGAAAGCTAGGTTTTTAATCAGACTCTAACTGGGTCTTATGCTAGTTGACAAAATGTCCTCAAGCGTGGTATTGGAGTTTCTGCTACAAGAAGCCCAACACGCAGGAGGACGTTCCAATGATAAACGATGTTGATGATTTTTGTACGTGGATGTCTGTTATCGTGGATGACATTTGGTTGAAAATCGCTCCTTTCTTCAAGCGTCCTGGACCTCGTCCGGAGTGTTCAGATAGCGAATTACTGGCGATGGCCCTGATTGGCGAACGCCGCGGCTGGGATGGTGAGAGCGAGATGCTCAGCCACTGGCAGGAACATCGCGATTTGTTTCCAGTCATTCCGTCGCAAAGCCGTTTCAACCGTCGTCGGCGCGGGCTTATGCAAGCCTTCAATCTCGTTCGGCGAGTGGTTCGCCAATGTCTGGATGTTGCCCAGGACCGTCAGTGTGTCATTGATAGTCTGCCGCTGCCCGTTGTGCAGTTTCATCGCGTGCCGTCCTCGCCTACCAGCAGTCACTGGAACGCCAACGGTGCCGCTTTTGGCAACGTGCCCTCCAAGAAACAGACGATTTTTGGATACAACCTGCACGTACTGATTGCTATGAATGGCGTCATTCTCGATTTTGAACGTGCGCCTGCCAATCGCTACGACTGAGAAGTTGGCTTTGAACTGCTTTCTGAGCATACCGACTTACCGGTCTTGGGCGATAAAGCCTACATCAGTGCCGAAAAAGCCGCTGAACTATGGAAGAATAACCGTATCGAACTCAAAGCGATTCCGCGCCGCAATCAGCAAAAGCCAATGCCCTCCGATTGGCAGCGCCTTTTCAACGCTATTCGCCAGATGATCGAAACGGTGAACGCGCAACTTTCCACTCAGTTCAATATCGAAGTCAATCATGCCCATACCTTTTGGGGCTTGTGTACTCGTCTCTACACCAAACTGGCTGCACATACGCTGTGCATTTACATCAATCGTTTGCTCGGTAAGCCCGCCTTCCTCCAAATCAAGGCGCTGGCTTTCCCAATCTAGCATAAGACCCTAACTGTGTTTGTGCTCGATGCGGTTGAAGACTACTTCTGCCGGGAATAAAACGCTCGTAATTGCCAGAGCAATATCGATAATAATGACAGATGCCCAAACACATGGATTAATAATCCATACGTCCACCATCGACGGTCTATCTGAACGATGAGCAGTCCTACCAAACACCAGGTCACTACCCTCCAATTCAGGCGACTCCACCCCATCCATATCAGGATTGGAAAGAGCATGAAAACATAGTGATGATACCACATGACATTTGGTGAAAGCATCATTCCAAGGGTAGTGATCATAAACATTGGTTCTCTTGGCTGTTCGCCGTACCGAGTCAATAAACCACTTACAACAATCACCATCAAGATATAAATCGTCAATATTCTTTGAATGGCAAGATGATTCGAGGAAAGAAATGAAGAAAAAGACAAAATTAGCTTCTGCAACACTGTTAAGTGCAACCCGGTTATAATATCATTAGATCGTATTGTGTTGCCAATAGCAGCAAGTTTTGAAACGAGCGACTGTGAGTTAGCTCCCATTGGAAATTGAACTGTAAGCCATTGAAAAACACTAGGGTATTCCAGAACAGGTAAAAAACCATATCTTAGAGCGCTTAAATAAGTTATACAAACAATGAAAATAGTTGCAAGAACTAAAATAGAATATCTGCGATGAACAAAAAGATATAAAAAGAACAGAACAGGGGACACTTTGGTAATGACTGCCAAACCCAGTCCGATAGCGCTGAGAAAAGGAAATGTACTCATCCAAAAGAACAACATAAATATTCCAAACAGTGTGATTATGTTTATTTGACCAATGTGAATTAACTCAAGAAATGGTGCAAAACCCAGACATATAACATACCAATACCAGACTTTTTCAGCGCTATAGCCATAATATCGAGCCGTGCCGTATACAATTAAGATCAGGAGAACAATATTAACAGTCGAATATAGTAACGCTTTCAAATAAGGATCGATGTAGTGGAAAATCTCGATAATTAATAGAGCCGGAGGTGGATACAGATACCCTATCCCGATTGATCGTGTGGCATAAGGATTTTGTCCATTCAGTGCCTCATGAAGTGCCCGCTCGTAGTACCCGAAATCTTCAAGTAGCATGTCAGGAATCGGCTTTATTTCGATTAACTTTAGTTCAGTGTAAATCCCAAGCATTATATATAGGAACAAGTATAAACAAAGGAGAACTTGATAAAATAGAGATGACTTCATGACCACTTTAAGATTATTCATTTCCATACCATCGGAGATACGCGATCTGTAGCTGATATGATTTACTAGAAACAGCACCCGTTAATCTCTCATCCCTCACCCATCTGTAGTTATTCTACTTGCCTGATACACGCGAGAATATCAATCCGCGAACGATTGATCTCGATCCAGTCACCGCTCGTTAATCGCTCGCAGCCGATGAGATCGGCCAGGTGGGGGGCGCTGAGGGTTGTGCGCAGACCAATCGTCGCCGCTTCACCCACTCTGATCACTAATTCGGTGTACAGCGTTTCAAACGGGAGCTGTGCCCGTTGCACCTCCCACTCCAAAACGTCACTGATTCGACCATAAATGATCGGATTGCTCAGCGGCTGGTGTAGTGATTCATCGGACGATGGCACAAAGCCGATGCGAAACGGCGGTGTTTGTAATCGGATAGTGCTGAGAGCGCACAGCAGGCGAACCGTGGTGGTTTGACCGACGAGCGCTGGGTCAACCCGATGATGACGATCGACCAGCCAGAGGCGGGTACCGGGATGTGTGTCAGGGCCGGCGTTCAAAGGGGTAACGATAATGCCTGGTAAGTAGCGCCGACCATCCTCGTGGAGTTCACCCGGAATAAACTGCTCGTAGCGGCAGCGGAGATGGATTCGATCCAGTGCGCTAAACCTCATGGTCCACCCCAACCGATTGCTCCATCTTTCTGGTCGCTGAAGCCAGGCGTCGTTCATTGAGGGCGTTGATAAAGTCGCGTGGCCGATCGGGGCTGATCAGCAAGACAGAGGCATCATAACGGGCAATCGCGACCAATCGCTGACGGTTCGTAGCAAAGAAGACAACTTTGCCATACGGATCGAGCCGAAATGGCCCCTGATAGCCAAAGACGCCGGGGTTAAAGGCAAAGCGGAGTCCGAAACGAGGCATATCGGCCAGCCCTCTGGCCAGCGAGACACCGCTTATCTGATCGAAGGGAATGGTCAGCGCCGGTACCCAGCGCCGTTCAATCACCAGCGCATCGGCATCGATGCGGTATGCCCGTGGTTGAAAGGCGTAGCTCAGCAGGAGGTAACATGCTAGCGCCGCGGCCAGTCCTAATGGTACCTGCAAACCATTCCAGCGCAGATTGGCAAGGTAGGCAAAAAATTGGGGGAGAACCAGTAATCCCCCTAGATACGCCAAACCATACGTAACCTTGGCAGCGTAGTCATCGAGTGGTGCTGGCGTAAAGCGTTCAGGTGCAGCCATTGAACAACCCTTTTCTCATTTCAGATATGAGTGCACTGAAAAACTCACCACGGAGCACACAGCGTACACAGAGCGTATAAGGAAAGGATCATTTTTGGCCATTGGGCGCATGGAAGAAAAATGTTCACAACCCTCTGTTCAATGAACGATAACATTATCTTTCGTCTCTGCGATCTCCGTGGTCTCTGTGGTAGAAAGATCACCGTTGGAACCAGAAAGTACGCTTCTCCGCACGCATGATACTTCTGGTTGAAAAACGTACCGCTCGTTGCACCATCACTGCGGTCGGGTAAGATGGCGGGTGGCGCAAGTTTCTTTCATTATAACGCGATTGATCGCCGTAAAGAATTTTTACATATAAAACAGATTATTGCATTTCATTTGATCCTGTTGCATAATGACGATTGACCTGCCCTGCTCTTCGTTCGGTCATCCGGCTAAACTGCATCGTCAACAGGATATGGTTTATGGTACCAGAAACCGCTGGAACGCCGTTGCCCCTCTTACCGGTGCCCCCTGTGTACACCACGTGGCGCGATCAGGCGATTGCCACCTACCATGCTGGCTCCGGTCGCCCGGTTCTGCTGGTTCACAGTATCAATGCTGCAGCCTCGGTCTTCGAGATGCGTGAACCGTTTCAACGCCTGCGTGATCACGTCGCCGTGCACGCAGTTGATCTGGCTGGATACGGCAATTCGGCGCGACCAGCCTGGCGTTATCGTGCCGCAATGTACATCGATCTGATTGAGACATTGCTCGCCCAGATCGGACAACCAACCGCACTCATTGCCAGCTCACTGAGTGCAGCTTATGCGGTCATCGCGGCCACTCGTCAACCACACCTGGTTGACCGCCTGGTGCTGATTTGCCCAACCGGCATTAGCCAACTTGCCCGCCCACCTGGCATTACCGCTTACACGATATATCAAATCTTGCGCAGTTCGTTCGGTCGTTTGATCTACCGTCTGCTCACCACCCGACCCAGTATCCGTCTTTTTCTGTCCTCACAGGCGTATGCCGATCCGGCCAGTATCACCGACGAGCGGTTGGAGATGTTCTATCGAACCTGCCGTCATCCTGGCGCCTACTATGCCCCAATCTGCTTCCTCAGCGGTCTGCTCAATTGTGATATTTCGACAGCCTTTGCCAGCCTGACCCAACCAACACTGCTGGTATGGGGCAGCGATGCCAGAACGACTCCACTCTCGCAAGCTGCTGGTTTTGTTCGGATCCGCGTTGCAACGAAGGTAGCGGTGATCGACCGGGCCAGTCTGCTGGTGCAAGACGAACAGCCAGAAGCATTTATTGAACAAGTGTTGCCGTTTCTGAGCCGCTGATCATCAACGGTAGAGGGGCGGGTTGATAACCCGCCCCGACCTTCCGATCCTCGCTATCATACGTTCCTCTTTCGCGTGGTACAATTGTCTGTGTTACGGGCAACGATACCGATCACCCGCCACCATTTGGTCTGCAAAACTGTATGAACAACCGCATCTATGTTGCTATTGATGTCGAGACCACCGGTTTACAAAGTGGTCTCGATGAAATTATCGAGGTTGCAGCGGTAACCTTTCGTGGCCGTGAGATTCTCGACCGATTCAGCCAATTGGTTCGCCCCCGCCAATCGGTTCCGCTCAAGATTACCCGGCTGACCGGTATTGATCCCAAAGCTCTGGCACAGGCGCCGCGTTTCAACGAGATCGGCGCCGAGCTGGCCCGCTTTATCGGCAATCGCCCAATAGTGGGGCACTCGATTGGCTTTGATCTAACGATGCTGCGGGCACAAGGGATGCATTTCAACCAGCCGGTGTACGATACGTTTGAACTGGCGACGTTGCTCTTGCCACAGGTCACCGGTTACAAACTCTCGACGCTGGCAGCCCATCTCGGCATTCCCCACCCCGATGCCCATCGTGCGCTCAACGATGCCGAGGTAACGGCTCAGCTTTTCGTTGCACTCTGCGAGCGGATGTTACACCTTGATCTGGCAACGCTCAGCGAGATCGTGCGTCTAACCGGTAAGATTGGGCTGCCACTCCGCGATCTGTTTGAAGAGGCGTTGCGACAGAAGGCGCGGAATGCTTTTCTTGAACCGATTACAGCACCGCACGATGCAGCCGATGCGACCGATACCGAGGTACCGCCACTCAGGCCCACCGGCTACACCCGTCCGCTCGATCTCGAGGCGATTGGCGCCTTCTTTAGTCCTGATGGGGTGTTTGGGCAGACCTTCCCTGGCTATGAGCCTCGTCAGCCGCAGACCGAGATGGCGCAGGCGGTGGCAACAGCGTTTAATCAGAGCGAGCCGTTGATTGTAGAAGCTGGTACCGGCACCGGTAAGAGTATGGCGTATCTGGTTCCGGCAGCAATGTATGCTGCGCAACGTGGTGAGCGGGTGGTGATCTCGACCAATACCATCAACTTGCAAGATCAACTTTACAATAAAGACATTCCCGATCTGCAACGAATCTTCGCAACGGCAGGATTACCGCCATTTCGCGCTGTGCTCTTGAAAGGGCGCAGTAATTACCTCTGCCTGAAGCGGTATCACGAGCTGCGTCGGCTCGATACTCTGAGCAGTGAAGAGGTGCGGGCGTTGCTGAAGATTCAACTCTGGCTACCAACTACCAAGAGCGGTGATCGTACCGAGATCCCACTGATCGACCGCGAGCAGGCAGTGTGGAACAAGGTCAATGTCTCGGTAGAGACCTGTACCGGCGCCCGTTGTCCGCATTTTCGGGAGTGTTACTTCTTCCGTGCCCGCCGTGCTGCCGAAGCTGCGCATCTGGTGGTCGTCAATCATGCGCTGTTGATCGCCGATTTGGCGGCGGCCTCGCAGGTATTGCCTCCTTACGATCATCTGGTGATTGACGAAGCCCACAATCTGGAAGATGTCGCAACCGACCAGCTCAGTTTTAATCTTGATCAGGCTGGCATGCTCAAGTTTCTCGATGATCTGTTTCAGACCGGCGGGGCACAGATTGTCAGTGGTCTGCTCAGCGAAATACCGGCAGTACTCACCGAAATCGGTGGCGGCGGCGCAGCCGGAGAGCGCATTACCGCCGCTATTGAACGGATCCGCCCCACCCTGATTCGGATGCGGACTGCGGTCTACGAGTGTTTTCATCTGCTTACCCGTTTTGTGCAGATTGATGCCGATCCCAATCAGCAGTATGATCTGCGGATCCGCTTGACAAACGATGTCAGAAAGCGCCCGGAATGGCAAGAGATTGAACTGGCCTGGCAAAATCTGAATGATATGCTGGCGCTGATTGGCAAAGAGCTGGCAGTGATCGAAGAGCAACTCCACGCTTTGAATGAGGCCAACGGTACGCTCGATGATCTGCTGTTGCGAACGGAAGTCTTACGCCGGTTTGCTACTGACGTTCGGGTACGCAGTGGTCATGTCATTTTTGGCGATGAAGAAAGTATCTGCTGGCTGACGTATGATCGACAGCGTGATACGCTCACGCTGACGGCGGCGCCGTTGAGTGTGGCCGACATTTTGCAGAGTCAGCTTTTTGCCCAGAAGCAGACCAATGTGCTCGCTTCAGCAACCCTGAGTATTGCCGGTCGTTTCGATTTTGTGAAGAGTCGGATCGGTCTATCAGATTGCCAGGAGCTGATGCTCGATTCGCCGTTTGATTACGCACAGCAGGCCTTAGTCTACATTCCCAACGACATTCCCGAACCAAACCAGCGTGGCTATCAACAGATGATCGAACGGGCAATTATCGATCTGGCTATCGCGTCGGAAGGTCGGATGCTGGCGCTCTTTACCGCCTCCAATGCCTTACGACAAACCTACGCCGCTATTCAAGAGCCGCTTGAAGATCGGGGCATTGGCGTGATGGCCCAGGGTATCGACGGTTCGCGCCGGGCGCTAGTTGATCGGTTGAAGGAGTTTCCGCGCTCGGTGTTGTTCGGTACCAACAGCTTTTGGGAAGGGGTGGATATTGTCGGCGAAGCGCTCTCGGTGTTGGTGATCACCAAACTACCGTTTGCCGTACCGACCGATCCGATTGTGGCAGCCCGCAGTGAGCTGTTCGATGATCCGTTTAACGAATACAGCGTTCCGCAGAGTATCCTGCGCTTCAAGCAAGGGTTTGGCCGTCTGATCCGTTCCCGTGAGGATCGAGGCATTGTGGTGGTGCTTGACCGGCGGTTGCTGACCAAGAAATACGGACAACAGTTTCTCGATTCGTTACCGCCAACGCGAGTACGCACTGGGCCATTGGCTAACTTGCCGGGGCTGGTGGCGCGCTTTTTGCAAAGGCAAAATGGCGGGTAGGCAGCAGGGCGCAGCGGCGCTGCGCCCGTACAAGTCGTGCTGAAGATGCTCATCGGCGCGGATGACCCAGGACAGGGTGAGAATCCGTCTCAATTGGTAGTGGCTCAGGCGGCATCTCATCCCACGTCCGGCCATCGAGCAGTCGCCCAGTTCGTTTTTTCACCGTTCCGCCCCATTGCTTGAAGAAGAAGGCAACGCCTGCGCTGAGACACTGGTCGCGAATGTCGCGCACCCATTCGACCGCCATCGGACGCGCCCCCGGCCCCGACTCGCCACCCACGATCACCCAATCGATGCCACTCAGGTCGAGGTTAGGCAGCGGCCCCAAGAGCGGTTCCAGCGAGAGAAATTTGATCGCGGCGCCCGTCTGACGCAGCAGATCAATGCGGTAGGTGTACGTTGCGTTCTCGACACTGACCCCCATCCAGACGTTCGCCGGCCATGGGAGCAGCGGATCGAGTTCGTGTAACCGCTCGGCGCGTTTGGTTAACACCTGGAAACGGTGCCAGTGCGCACGCTGCATCACGTCGAAGACCTGCTGAATGAAATCGAGCGGCACCTCGTGATGGAACAGATCACTCATCGAGTTGACGAAGATCGTGCGGGGGGTTGTCCAGCGCAACGGCTCGGCGAGAGTATCGGGATGGAGAGTCAGGCGGAATCCGTTCCGATATTTATCCACCCCCATCGCCCGCAAGCGAAGCGCCATCCGTTCGGCGTAACAGTGTTTACAGCCCGGACTAATTTTGGTGCAGCCGGTGAGCGGGTTCCAGGTGGCTTCGGTCCACTCGATACGTGTGGTTGCCATGATGGTACTCCCAATAGCGAATAAGAATTAGGATATTTGTTCTATTGTATACGAAAATGGTCGCCTTTACAAAGAATCAAGTTTTCTTTTTTCCCAGAATATGTTCAGCAATCTTGAGTGCGGTCGGTGCTCCTCTTGGGTTAGACGCTGCAAAACATAATGCGTATAGCGGGTTATTCCGAGAATTTCTGAGAATAAGCGGATTTGACGCAACCTCTACAAAAACGGTCCTCAGACGTTGAACGAAAAACCTCAAGATGTCGTGGAAGTCGGCATCTTTCTTCAGTTGTGTCTCATCATCACCAAAGAGAGTCAACATCTGATGAGATCGGTAGAACGCATCACGCCAATCTTCAGTTCCGAAGGTTCTAGTCAGCCGTTCGGCCCAGGGTTCAGGAGGTGGTCCTGATCTAGTGAGAAGACGATTCACACCTATACCGAGCGGAAAAAGGTACCATAAATCAACTGCCTCTGTACGAGCTAGCGCTTCAATGACGTTCCATTCAACTTCCATGCCGTATGGATCGAGAAAAACAACAGCCCGCGCTGTCTTCCAGTTGGTCGATTCGCACCATCGTAACAGGTACGAATTTGCATCTTCGTTGACAATTTGAATCTTGTGGCCAGTAAATTCGTCTTTAAGTTGCTGAAGTTGTTGTGCATATTCAGGATTACGTTCGATAAAAATATATTCTCTGAAAGGAGGATTAATCTCTAAAGCAATTCTGGCGCTGCCTTTGAGGAATTCTTCGACTTCAGGAACATTATCACTGAAAATATCTGCCTGACCGGTAACTTGTGACTGTGTTTTTTGAAAAGAACCGGTGCCAGCGAATGCGTCAACGTACATAAAATGAAGTTTGCGAGCTTTTTCATTGCTGTTGAAAATGGTAGTGTACGCTTTAAGGTATTTCTGTAACCTAAGCAACTTTTCTTTTGTCCATTCGCCGCCAAACTGGTGCGCCATGCAAGACTCCTATACTTTCGCCACTGAGATTAGTTCCAAAGTATACCAGAAAAGGTCGTCGGCTAAAGACTGTCGCTGTACGCTTGTGGAAGCAATGCGCCACTTTACTCCACTGTAGTTCGATAGTGAGCAATCATCGTGGTGAGCTGTGTTTCAACCTTGGACGGCATGAATTATTTGGCTTAGACACCTATGGCAGTTATCTGTTCAGCTCCATCAACCGCCACACCAGCTCGCGCTGGACTGATGGTGCAACCGTGTAGCGGATCTGGCCGCGCTCGTTGGGGTAAAAATCGTGTTGCGGGTCAAGATCATCCCATCCGTAACACGCCATGATAATGCGGTCGAGCGCAACGTGTAGTCGCCGCAGTTCGACAATATCGGCGTCGGTGCAGGTCGGGTTGTGGAAGAGGTTGTAGGTTTTGGTCAGCCCGAGCTGCCGGGCCTGCATGATCTGTCGGCGGTGTTCGTGGTAGGTGGCGCCGATCTGCGCCGCCTGCCAGAAGACCGGCGGCATGTCGGAAAGCTGCCATGCTCCTGCTGCCAGGTGTTCGTATTCCGCCGGTGGGAAGGGGAAGGTGGCAAAGCAGTCGGTTGGTGTGTAGCGATTTCGCGATTCCAGACTAGAGGAATTGCGCCATACCCACACCTCATGCACGGCAGATTGCAGCAGGGCGAAGTGGTAGTCGTCGTCGTAGGCGAAGACGATGAGCATATGTGAATATACCCATTCCTTCGGGACAAATGAAACCATGTGCATCTGGCTCACCTCTGATCGCACCAACACCCGCCGTAGCGGGGCGATGGCCTGGCGCATGCCGGTACGGTAGGCACCGAATTGCCACCAATATTCGCGATTACGCCGGTCGCCGGGGCCGTTCAGCCGCTCACGCTCCGGCTTCACCCGCTCTGCCACAATCCGCAACAGGTCAGGGTACTGCTGGGCCCGCGCTAGCTCCCAGTCGTGGAAGCAGATCACCCAGCGGCTAGGTCGTTGTTCGGGGTGGCTGTTGAGGTCTTCGCCGTTCAGGTAGGGGAAGAGGCAATCGGCGTTGCGCGGGTCGCGCTCGATCAGGGCTTGGGCCTCGGCCGGTTCGAGCACGAAACCGATCCCGCGCACATAATCTCCGATAAACGCCTTCCCTTCATTCAGCGGCAGGCGCACCGGTTCGTGTTCGGGTTGGTCGTCGAGGCGCGAAGAGATGAAGGGTACCTGCTGGTCGTCGAGGATCGCGGCAGCACGACGGGGATGGTCACTTCCCAGACGCGGGGCTTCAATGACCACAAGATTGACTTCGACGTTCGCCTGGCCGGGCCATTTGACAAAGCGTTGCGCGAACGGTATCTGGCCACCCTGAGCCAGGATGAACTTCAGACCGCTTTCGCGGGTATCGCCCTGCCCCAGCGTGTTGGTGGCGATTAGGCCCAGCCGACCGCCGGGTTTGAGCAAGGTAAAAGCGCGCCGGAAGAAGGCGGCGCAAAGGTCGGCAGTACCACCGAAAGGGTGATAGACGGTTTCTAGCCACAGGCGATAGGCTGCGCCGAAGGAGCTGCTGATGCGTAACCCACCCATGAACGGTGGGTTGCCGATGATGACATCAAAGCCGCCCTGGGCTGCACCGGTGTCACGCAGTTCCAGGATGTCAGCGAATTCGAGTGCCCAGTGGAAGAAGGTGTACCGGTGGCTCAGCTCCGTCACCCGGCTAAGTATCTGCGGATCGGGCAGCTTATCCCTGCGCAGCACCTCGTACAGATCGGCAGTGGTGAACAGCAGCGGATGGTCTGTTTCCTGCCCAAAGAAAGCGGCGGTGTAAGTATCGCAGGCGTCTTTGAGTTGCCGGAAGGCAGTGCTCTGCTGAAGCTGCGCGAAGGCCGCTCGTTTGGCGCGCACCTCGGCAATCGAGGTTTCGGGCATCGCGATAATCCGTCGGATTGCTTGTGCAATCTCGGCCAACAGTTGGGAAACGAATCCGTATTGAAAGAGGGTCTCTTTTCGTTCTCTGCCGTTTCGTTTGCGGGCTGCGCTTAGCAGCGCACGGTTGGTCTTGCCTAACGGTCGGTACGCTGCATCGGGGATACCGTCTTTTAAGAGGCTGAGGTCGGCTAGCCCGATCAGCGAATCGCCACAGCGGATATGCGATTCGAGAAAGGTGAGCGGTTTATCGCGGGTGTGGCCTTCAAGCCAGAGGGCCACGCGACACAGCTCAACCGCCAGCGGGTTCTTATCGACGCCGTAGATGCAGTGGGTGATCACATCACGCACGCCATCCTGGATGGCTTCGGGCGGCGGTTCATCGGCGCCGGTGCGCAGTCGCGCCAACTCTTTCCCTAGCCGCCGAGCCGCTGCCAGCAGAAAATGGCCCGACCCACAGGCCGGATCGAGAATCTTCATGGTGAGAATGGCCGTCTCGCGCTCGCGCTCGCCAGGGGTCGGACATCCGGCCAGCCGCTCGTGTAAGACCGGTTCGAGCGTCTGTTGCACAAGCCGCCCGACCAGCTCAGGCGGCGTGTAATGCGACCCAGTAGCGCGCCGTTCGGTCCCACGCAGTTCGAGCGAAAAACGCATCTGCTGGTCATCGCCGGTGACGGTTGGGTGCAGTTCGAGCAGGCTTTCGTAGACCGAGCCGAGTTCTTCGGTATCGAGCGCCGCGTAGTTGATCCGACGCGGCGGCGAGTCGTAGAAGGTGAGGTACCAGAACGCGCCGAGCAGATCGCGGTTGGTTATGCTGGCCTGATCAAGCTCCTGTTCAGCAAAGAGTTCACCGTTCAAGACCGGCAGACCGAGCAGCTTCGCCAGCGGTTGGCCGTCGTCGAGCGAGGTATCATCGCGCAGCACCATCCAGAGCACGCGCAACGAGCACCAAAGATCGTCGTGGTCGGTGAAGGCGTCTTGCCGTTCGACGAGCGTGCGCAGGCGGGTGACACTGTAATGGTCGCGGTAGAGCGGATCGGCGCTGATCAGACCGCGCTCTTCCGAAACGAGCAGAAAGAGCAGACGGTAGACCAACCGCAAGAGCTGACGGTAAAGATCGGCTGCACCGTTCGCAGATACCCATGCGCGTAGCGCGTGACTGTCACGATGAGCGAGAAAGCCATTAGCAAGCCGTTGCAAACAGACTTCTACCCCTTCGCGCAACTTCTCGCGCACCCGGCTGCCCTGTTCTAGCGCGTGTTGATAGTAGATTTCCAGCGGGCACGAGCGAGCAGCGCTGGCGGTACGCGGCAAGCGTGATCGGTGAAGCAGCCGGTAGAAAACGGCGCAGTCTTGAAAGTGTTGCTCTTCAATCATCGTTGCCAGATCGAACTCAAGATAGACCTGGCGGCGAATAGCGGTACTGTTGCGCAACAGGCGGATGATACGGCCATTGGTGACAAGACCCCAAAGATGCTCGGTGCGGTTGAGATACTCTTGCAACAGCGTGTGCGGCGCAAGGCGCGGGCGTCCACCCGGCGCAAGCTGGTCAAGCTCCTGCCGGAAACCGACAATATGCACCGGTACCGCATCATCGTCCTCGCCAAGACGATGCGAGATCGCGAAACGCATTCCGTCGATGTCGTAGGCGCGGGTGTTGTAGCGCAACTCGTAGCCGAGCATGTTCAAGAATGGAATCATCCAGGCGTCACGGGTAAGCGAGGTCGCCGCATCCTTCTCATCGAGACGAGCCAGCCGGTTTTGCACGATGCCCCAGAGCGTACAGACATCGTGAAACACTGCCGCAATCTCATCGTTCAGGTGACGACGACCGCTGATGCCAAAATCTTCCGGTTGCTGGTACGGCAGTTCGCCCCGCAACAATTGTTCAGGCAGGTCAGCCCCAAAAAGACCACCTGCAATGCGTAGCGTCGGGAAAGTACTCATCGTGGTGCGACCATCGGTTGCAACACAAGAATGCCAAGCAGATCGGGCGGAAGCTGAGGCTTCAACGCCAATTCACGCACGCGCAGCGCCACTGCCTGTCGGATGCGCTTATGGCTCTGTTCGAGCACATCAGCCCGTTCGTTCAAGAACGCGGCGATTGGTTGGTGCAGGGTCAGCCACTGGGCGAGCGCAGCGTCGATCAGTTCGCGCTTTTCTGCCAACGACACATTCGCATCAGGTTGCGCAGCGAGCAAGGCCAGCGCCTGGTCGAGATCGAGCCACTCACCCGTTGCCTGTTGACCGACAACCACCACCTCTTCGGCCAACAGCGGATGCCGATCCGGTTGTTCGAGCAGGTAGCGCACCCGCAGCAACCAGAGCGTGGTTAGTCGCGCCACTGCGCGGGTACGGATCACACCACAACGGGCAGCGATGGCCGATTGGGGATTGGCGAGCGCATCTTCAAACAAGAAGCGGGCCAGAGTTGTGACAAAGCGATGGTTACGACCGAGGTATTCAGCTTCAGGAGGTACCGGTGAAACAAAGCTTATTCGCCATAGCGAAGAACGGTGCGGAGTAGATTGGTATGGTGTCAGCCCTGCCCGGATCGGCGCCGGCAAGCGGTTCAACGTCGTCTCCGACACATCAACCAAAAAGACATCAGCTCGGCGGCGATCAGGCTGGATGGGCAACCCCAACCGTTGTGCCGCCGTCAACACAAACTCGCACACCGCCATCGGATCGCCGAGCACGGCATCGGTTGCCTCCAGCTCCCGGCGCACCTCGTCTGGCTTCAGTGCTCGCTGCGCAAACCGAGTACGGTTAACCCGCTCGCGCTCGGCATCTTGTTGCCAGCGCCGGTGCAGCACCTCGACCGCCGGTACGCCGAGATCGAGTTCCAGTTGTTGACCCGCGCGCCCACGCCGCAAAAAGAGCGCATTGAGTACCGCTTCGGTGACACTGGCGCTATCTTCAGGAACCGGCACATACGTTCCCAGCGCACGATGAATCTCACGGGCTTTGTTCAGCAGCACATCGATCACCACGCCGTCTACCGGATTATCCCGCCCGTAGATGCGGATCACCTGCACAATTGAGGACAACTGGCCGTAGCGGTCAACCCGCCCCTCACGCTGTTCGAGCCGGTTCGGATTCCAGGGCAAATCGTAGTGTACTACCGCGTTAAAACGGTCTTGCAAATTGATCCCCTCGCTCAGGCAATCGGTGGCAACCAACACCCGTGGCTGATCGGTCGTGAGCGATTCGATCAGCATCCGCCGTTCATCATCTGCCATCCGCCCGGTCACACACACCACCTGTACCGTTTCCGGCAGCGTCTGCCGTAGATGGTCGGCCAGGTATTCAGCAGTGGCGATATAGCGGCACCACAGAATGGGGCAAAAACCCTCGCTGAGCAACTGCTGCACCACCTCGCGGCAGCGTTGCAGCTTGGTATCGGCGGTTGGCCCGGCCAGTGCTTTGGTGAGACGAATCAGCTCGTGCAATCGTCGCCGCTCGTGATCGTTCAACATTTGCGCACTCGCCTCAACCGGCGGTAACGGCACCTCATCATTGGTACGACTGTCATCAGCTTCAAAAATAAACGGCTGAAAATCGCTCTCTTCGTCGGCAAGCGCTAACGTGTCAATACGGGCTGCTAACGCGGCACGGGCAGCAGCCGGACTCGACATCACACAGCGCAGCAGCGCCAACGCCCCCCAATACCGCACCCGACGCTGACGTTCGTGCAAATGGTCGCCGGTATGCACGATCTCGGAACAGAAGGCGTAGATGCGTTCAAATAAGTGACGGTACTCGGGCGAAAGATCATACGTCACGTCAACCGCTTCTCGGCTGGGGAAACAGCGCACCTCTTCCCAGTGCAGCTCAATATCTTTGCGCGTCCGCTGGACAACATAGCGGGCCAGCGTTGCCCGTTGGTTTTCCGCTAGCTCGGCAATCTGCCAGGTCGCAAACTCCGGTCGCAGCAGACCCAGCAACGAACGAAATGCCGCATCAATCCCACTGTGAGGGGTAGCAGTGAGCAGAAGAAGATGACGTTGCGCATCAGCAGCCAGCTCCTGGAGCAGACGATGCCGCTGCTGCTGACTCTGAAAACGTTCATCGGCTGCCGCTGCGCTGTGCGCTTCATCAACAATCACCAGTTCAGGGCAATGCAGCAGAAACTGATGACGGTTTCGATCCGTTTTTACAAAATCGATACTTACCACTTGAATCGGGTAATGAGCATAGATACTCTTGCCCGGTGGCACCTGTCGTTCCAACTGCGTGATGGTTCCCGAACGGATGATCACTGCATCGAGGTGAAACTTCGTCGTCAGCTCGTGCTGCCACTGTTCGCAGAGATACGGCGGACAGAGCACACACAACTGCCGAATCTCCTGACGGTCGATCAGCTCACGGGCAATCAACAGCGCTTCGATAGTCTTGCCTACTCCCACATCATCGGCGATCAACAGTCGTACCGGATGCAGACGGAGCGCCATCAGGAGCGGAACAAACTGATAGGTACGAGGCCGGATCGAAATCCGTCCCAGTGAGCGCAACGGTGCTGCGCCTTCACGGAGGGTCAAACGGGCGGCCTGCCAGAGCAACCGGATTGCCGCCGCATCAGCAACCTGATCGACAGTGGGTAGTGGAAACGTCGCCGGTTGCAGACGCTCCTCAGGTAACGTATAGCCCACCAGGTCGGCCAGCCGACGATGAATCGCCACCACCTGATCGCTCGCCCCGGCTAGTGGTCGGAGCAACACAACATCGGGTTGGTCTGATGGTAACAACACCCAATCACGTTTCCGACAACGCACAATCGAGCCGGGTTGCATTGGCTGAACCTCACAGACAGTAGATGATTCGACCGGCTGAAAAGCCGCCCATCTAAATGTAAGTACAGGGTATCGCCAGGTTATCTGTGATGACACCAGCGTTTTTCTCAAAGTATCAGCACTATTTTACACCAGAAACCATGTGGTCAAAAACATACAAGCCGATAGCAGCAGCAAACGGTTCCCGGCTTCAATCGTGTACACAACCCCGCCGTGGGAAAAAGCGGCGGCGAGAAATGTTCACTCACCTTCGCCTGACCTCTACCGCTCTTTGTGGGCACGCGGCCGGTAAGTAGTCACAAGACGCCGACGCACAGTTCAGCGTACCACCGCACGCCAATGATTGCCGTATGGCCGGTAACGCCTATCGGCGCGCATGTGAGCGTGAATTGTGGAATACAACACTTGCGGAGAGGCGCTAAACGGCACGAGTTGGAAAGGGCCGTATTCACCTTCGCAGCAACACAAATATCAATGGTCAAAATACTACTCATTGTTATCGATATGTCATTCTCGCGCATGCTATAATTGCACATAAACAAAGAGACAGCGTTGTTGAAGAATCAGCCCAACAAAGGAGTTTGGCATGATAACAAAACAGATCGGCCCGGCCGGTAAAGTACGTGTAACCTTTTCGCTCCCCGCCGCGATATGGGCTGATACCGTTCACCTCGTCGGCGACTTTAACGGCTGGAACCCACGTGCCACCCCCTTACGTGCCACCGAACACGGCTGGATGGTCACACTCGACCTCGACGCCGGTCGCATCTACCAGTACCGCTATCTCGTTAACGATAACGAATGGCACAACGACTGGAACGCCGATGGCTACGTTCCCAATCCCTACGGTGGTGACAATTCAGTCGTTGACACAACGATCTTTGCCGATTCCGAACCTGAAGCCGAGCAGGCCGTCGGTCAAAAACCGGCACTGATGTCATTCCCGCCGCGGCTGCGCCTGGTCTCAAACGGGTAAGTGGCCTGATGCAGCACCTTTTCACCTACGGCCCCGTCTCCCGTTGGGGCGAAACATGTTTCACCCCAACGGGAGACCGACCTCGGACCTATTTTTAACCCCTTGTCTGGGGATCTTCACTCATCCTGCATACGTGCCTCATCGCAGTTGTGGCATACGCCGTTGTTGCCAATCTCTCAGAGCCTGTTCAAAAACCCAGATTTCTCATTGGGCAAGTACCTAACCCGTGCGACCATTGCGTGAGGGGACCAACCCTCCCCCCTTCCTCTCCCGCGCTGCGGGAGAGGAAGGGGGCTGGGGGGAAGGTGAGGGCGCGCCAGCCGTGCGCCGCAGCACCAACGCTGACACCGGTGCAACCCTCTTCCAGCTCATCACGGAGACGCATACCTTACCCGCCAACGTTTCCCTAACCATTACGGCGCTGATCGCTTCCCAATCGGTTCCAACCATTCGCCGCACCGGCGGGCCAGAGGCCCGCGTACCCAGGCTGGTGCATCGGTAAACCACAGCAGAGAGTGCTGCCCCCTCGCTGATCCACCGTTCTGCTTGACTAGTATGAGAGCCTGATCAAAAACCCGGATGTTGCATGAGGCTCGTACCGTGCATCTCCGACCATTGCGTGCGCGGGCCAACAGGCTTTCGCGCCAGCCCCCCACGTCCCCCCTTCCGCTCCCCGTGTGGGAGCGGAAGGGGGCCAGGGGGAAGGGGAGGGCGCGCTAGCCGTGCGCCGCAGCACCGGGACGGAATACGTTGCACACCCCTCCCATCGCGGAAGGGTGACGCAGACCCTGCCGGCCAACGGTTCTCATCCGCAACGATCCGGTACCTATCGTTTGGAATGCCATTGCAGAACCGCATCAACTATCCAGGTTTTTGATCATACTCTTAGATAAAATTTGTTATAATGCCGATAGTAACGCGCCAGATCGAAAGTTCTCACGCAGCGCTATCGGCAGAAAGTAACGACGCGCAGCAGCCTCGCTGAGGCTTGCTGGTTCTCAAGGAGGGCAAGAGCCTTTCCCTTTATCAGGAACGTTCCATGACAACACACAGTATACCCGTGCTCGACTTTGGTTCGCAGACCGCACAGCTTATTGTGCGACGGCTGCGCGAATTGGGATATTACAGCGAACTCCTTCCCCACGATGCCCCAGAGACTCAGGTGCGATCCCTATCGCCGGTGGGAATCGTATTGAGCGGTGGCCCAGCCAGCGTCTACGAGCCGGGCGCGCCTGCCTTGCCAACCTGGTTGGTAGCGAGCGACCTGCCGGTGCTCGGCATTTGCTACGGTATGCAGTTAATCAGCCACACCCTCGGCGGCATCGTCACGCGCCCGACCGGACGTGAATATGGCCCGGCGATGATCACAGTTACCCGTCCGCATCCGCTGTTCGCCGATACGCCGACCGAGCAACCGGTCTGGATGAGCCACGGTGATCGGATCGAGCAGTTGCCGACCGGCTTTACAGCCATTGCTGCCAATCCAGCCACCCCTTTCGCCGCAATAGCCGACGATCAGCGGCGCTGGTACGGCGTGCAGTTTCACCCAGAGGTGGTACACACCGTCTACGGACGGACGATCCTGAACAATTTTGCCCGCCTGTGCGGTGCCCGCCCGGAATGGCAACCGGTCAACTTCGTGGCCGAGGCTATCGAGCGTGTCCGGGCACAGGTTGGTGACGAGGGCCGTGTGATCTGCGCGCTTTCTGGAGGGGTCGATTCGGCGGTGGCGGCATTGATCATCCATCGGGCCATTGGTGATCGGTTGACCTGCGTCTTTGTGGATAATGGTCTGTTACGCGCCGGTGAAGCTGAACAGGTGATCACCACCTTCCGCGAGCACTTTCACGTACCCCTGATTGCCGTCGATGCGCGCGAAGAGTTTTTATCTGCGCTCGAAGGGGTCGTTGATCCCGAACAAAAACGCAAGATTATCGGTGAGAAGTTTATTCGCATCTTCGAGCGAGAAGCTCGTGCCTTACAAGGAGTTGAATTTCTGGCCCAGGGTACGCTCTATCCCGATGTGATCGAATCAACGGCGCCTGACCGACCAAAGGCGGCTAAAATCAAAACTCATCACAACGTGGGTGGTTTACCGGCAGATATGCAACTCAAGCTGGTGGAACCGCTCCGCTACCTCTTTAAGGATGAAGTGCGCGCTGCCGGCTTGCAGCTCGGCCTGCCTGAAGAGTGGGTTTGGCGGCATCCCTTCCCTGGGCCAGGGCTGGCGGTGCGGATCGTTGGGGCAGTGACCTGGGAACGTCTTGAAACGTTGCGCCAGGCCGATAAGATCTTTCTGGAAGAGTTACGCGCCAGTGGCTATTATCGAGCTACTCAACAGGCCTTCGCGGTACTCCTGCCGGTGCAGAGCGTTGGCGTTATGGGAGATGGGCGCTCGTATGGGGTGACAATCGCGTTGCGGGCGATCACCACCGAGGATTACATGACTGCCGACTGGGCACGTTTACCCTACGAACTCCTGTCTCGTGTCAGTAGCCGCATCGTCAACGAAGTCGAAGGTGTCAATCGGGTCGTGTACGACATTTCATCGAAGCCACCGGCAACGATTGAGTGGGAGTAGCCACACACGGCAGCCCCATGCTACAATAGAGCTATGCGCCTACCACGAACAATCGCAATTGATGGTCAATCGGCTGCCGGTAAGAGCACATTAGGCGCTTTACTGGCGGCTGAGCTGGGTTATCTTTACTTCGATACCGGTGTGATGTACCGTGCGCTGGCGCTGGCCGCACTACGGGCCGGTATCAATCCTGACGATGAAGATGCCCTTACCGCGCTGGCCCATCGCCTCACGATTGATGTCACAGCGCCGACCGTTACCGATGGTCGGCAATATACAGTTCTGGTCGATGGTGAAGACGTCACCTGGGCCATTCGCACACCGGAGGTCGAACGGATCGTCTCACGAACGGCACGTTTTCCGGCTGTACGACGCGAGATGATCCGTCAGCAACAAGCCATCGGTCGGCGGGGGCAAGTGGTGATGGTCGGTCGCGATATTGGCACAGTGGTGATGCCTGATGCCGATCTCAAAATCTACTTGCAGGCCTCATTAACCGAACGTGCCCGGCGACGACTGGCCGAGCTGCGCAGCCGCAATATCGATACGTCGCTGGAACAGGTTGCTGCTGCCCTAGCCGAACGTGATGCGCTTGATGCCCATGTTTCGCAACCGGCTGCCGATGCTATCATACTGGTGAACGATGGACTTACACCGGCCGAAGAGGTAGAGTGGGTGTTGCATCAGTTGGTGAACGGTACTGAGCAGAGCAACAGGCGCACAGAGTGAGGATTGCGCAGGGGAAGCGTGCGGACCTGTACCGCCTGCCACCATCAGCGAACCCGTAAAGTCGCCGATGGTGATGGGTGCAGAGCAGTTTCAGAGGGATGAACCCTCTGCACCACCGCTCCTGCGCACGCATACGATGGTCGCAGGCAACCAGCGAGGGAGACCGCGCTATGGCGGGAAAGTTTCTTGACCGGTTACTCTACGAAGATGCCGACAGTGCACTTGACCTGGCAGAGAATGAGCAGATTCTCTACGTGACCGGTCGGCACTGGATCATTCTTCTCTCACGGCTGATCATCCCTCTGCTCAGTATCTGCTTCTTCGGCGGTATTGCGATCTACCGCGCTATCGGTGGTGGGTTTCTGGTGTCTAACACCGGTGAGCCAACCGGTTTTGATCTGTTCAACATCCTGCTGGCGCTGATCGAGGCTGTATTGCTCCTCTTCTGGGTCGCGTTGTGGGTACGTGGTGGTAAAGACCCGAATCCAGGTCGGGTGTTGTTGGCCGCTAATCTGGCTATCCTGGCTCTGATCTGGTTTCGGTACAACGGAGGACGTATCTTCTATATTGATCCCGGTCGGTTTTTTGGTCAGGCGTTCGATCCGCTTAACCTGCTTTTGATCGGCCTGGCAACCGTCAGCCTCTTCTCGATTTTCTTCGTCGTGTACGACTGGTTAAACGATGAACTGATCCTCACCAATCGTCGGGTGGTTTACGATAATGATCAAGTCTTCATCCCACGTTTGCTCGAACAGCGCGTGCAACAGCAGATTTTTATTGAGGAAGTTCAAGATGTTTTTGCCGCGACCAAGACCTATCCCCAACACTGGTTTCAGTACGGTACCATTGAAGTGAAATCGGCCCGCATTGGTGGCAACATTGTCTTTCACGGTGCGCGGAACCCCAAGGAGATGCAGCGCCGGATTATGGCCCAGGTTAACGAAAATCGCCGCAAACGTGGCGAGCAAGATTTGGCTACATTGATAGAGACAAAAGTCTACAATGAGCCTCTACCACGCACCAAACGCTCACTCCCGGCAAACCCACCACGCTGGCCCTGGCTCAGTTGGTTATTACCACCCAACCCTGAAGTGCAACCGGAGAAAGAGACTATTATCTGGCGGAAACACTGGTTGTTTCTACTACAGGGGATTGCTCCCCCTGTTGCCATGCTGTTTGTGGGTTGGATGATCGTGATCTTATTGGGAAGCTGGGGCTTATTGCCAGGGCCGTGGCTAACCGTGTTCATTATTGCGATTCTGATCGCATTTCTGGCCTGGTCGGCCTGGGAAATTGAAGATTTTCGGAACGATATGTACATCCTCACTCCGACGAACATCATCGATATTGAGAAGAAACCGTTTGGGCCAGAGGATCGTCGTGCCGCTAGCCTTGGCGCTATCACCAATGTCTCTTTTGAGACGACGTTTATCAGTAACTTCCTCGGCTACGGTGATGTGGTGGTAGAGACAGCCGGTAGCGGTGGGAAGTTTACCTTCTCGCACGTACCAAAGCCGCGAGATGTGGTGGCGATGATCAATGACTATTACGTGATGTTTAAGCGTGCTGATAAAGAGCGTTCACTCAACGATATGCTGGAATTGCTGCGCCACTACCATCTCGCCCAACAACGACATCACGAGTTAATGCCGACAAACGGAACCACGATCGCTCTGGCAGAACAGCTACCGGCTGAATCGAAGGAGCAACCTTCCGCATGAGACGCTTCATCCTGCTGTGCCTGCTCGTACTGGTGATGGTTCCTACACCGATCGCCGCACAACAACCCTCACCGATAACCATTGCTGTGCAGGCCGGGATTGATGGCGAAGGAACCTATCGCCCCGGCTACTGGTTTCCGGTCTGGATTACGCTGACCAACGATGGCGCTGATCGACAGCTTACGCTCGAGTGGCGTAGTCTCAGTGATCGAGGGTCTACGCAACGCTATCGGATTGATTTACCCGGCGGTGCCCGTAAGCGGATTGTCTTCCCAGTGGTACACTCAGAAACCCGCCAGGCATTGCTCGTGGCGACAGCCGATGGGGTTGAAGTAGGGCGGCAACAAGTTCCCCTAAACCCGCTCCGTGATGATCTGTACACGCTCGGCTTGCTTAGCAGCGATCCGGCAGTATTGAGCAGTCTTTCAACTGCCAACTTTGCAGTGCTCCCGTTTGACCCTGCGTTGATTGCGGATGATCCGCTCTTGTTGGCAGCATTTGACGTGATCGCGGTACGTGATCTGACCACCGACTTGCGCGCCGAACAGCGGGCTGCGCTGTTGAGTTGGGTGCAACAAGGGGGAACGCTCCTGGTTGGTGGTGGTGCAGCAGGTGAAACAGCGATCCGTGCCTTCGCCGATATGTTGCCGGTTACGGTAGGCGCTTTGCAGCGTGGGGTTTCAGTGGCTGCGCTCGAGCAGGTCAGTAGTCTAACTGGCTTAAGCAACTTTGTCCCTGATCTGACCGCCAACACGGTCACATTACGCCCTGACGCCCGATCGGTGACAAACGATGGTCTGATCAGTCGGCGGGAAGTTGGCGCCGGTACAATCATCTTTGCCGCATTCGATCTGGGAGCACTCCGTGCCTCACCGGCTGAGCGCAATCTGTGGACAAACGTTCTGTCGGTTCAGCCACGTATCGCCATAGGCCCTGAGCTGCGCAAAAAGTTCACCGATTTGCCCTGGGGGCAGTTGAACATCCCCTTGTTCCAGCAACCTTCAACCGCGACCCTCCTGCTGCTCATCGGCGCCTACATTGTTGTAATCGGGCCGATCCAGTTCCTGATCCTGCGCCGCTGGCGGCGACTGGAATGGGCCTGGGTCTCTACGCCGCTGCTCATCGTTGCCTTCCTCGGCGGAACCTTTACGATGGGCTATCTCCTCCGTGGTGGGCAAGTGCAATTGGTTCAGTTGTCAATCATGCAGACGGCGAGTGGGAGTCCCTCGGCGCTTGCGACAACGGTGGTAGGCGTCTTTGCCCCCCAACGGCAGCGTTATACGTTCACCTTTGCAGAGTCGGCATTGGTTTCGGCGCCCCGTCGTTTCGAGGAAAGCACATTAGACACCGAGTATAGCGATACGGGCGTTTCTATTCCTGATCTTGTCCTCGATTCGTCTGCCTTTCGCACCCTGATTGTCGAACAGATCACAACCAATCCGATCCAACTCAGCCATCGTCTGGAAAGGAATAACCAGGGTTGGCGCGGTACCCTGACCAATACCGGTTCAACTGACTTGTACGATGTCATGCTGGTATGGCAGAATGAGATGCAGTGGATTGGACAACTCGCGCCTAGTGCTGAAGTAACCATCAATCTGCAAGACGGTAACGATAATTTCTTGGCCGATTTCATGCCCACTAGTGATGGAACGATCTTTTCCCATACGGCAGTCATAGAAAATATGTCTTGGTCTATTTTATTACAAGAAGCTGGCCCGCGATTTCCCGGTGATCAGGTGTATCTGGTTGGTTGGAGTAACGAGGCATCGCCGGTTATGCAGGTGAATAGTGGCGCAACCGCGTTGCGTGGTGAAACGCTTTATATCATCGCACTGCGATAAACTTTACAGACACAGTGAATAATTAGTCATATGACAGCAATTGTCGAAACTAAACAGTTGACCCGCTACTATGGGGAAATGCTGGCGCTGAACCATCTGAACCTGCACATTCCGACGGGAGCTATTTACGGTTTTATCGGCCCCAACGGTGCTGGTAAAACAACAACAATGCGTATTCTGACCACCTTACTCAAGCCTTCGGGTGGTGAGGCGTGGGTAGCAGGATTTTCAGTTACGCACCAGCGCAACGAAGTCCGTCGTGTCGTCGGCTTCATGCCTGATGCGTTTGGGTTCTACAATAACATGACGGCGGCGGAATACCTCGAATTTTTCGCTGCTGCGTATCAGATACCGCCATCGCGCTGGGCAAGGCTGATCGATGATCTCCTGACCCTGGTTGACCTGGGACACAAACGTGATAGCGATGTGATGTCGCTCTCGCGCGGGATGAAGCAGCGGCTCAGTCTGGCCCGTACCCTGATCCACGACCCACAACTGCTGATCCTGGATGAACCGGCCAGCGGCCTCGATCCGCGGGCGCGCGTTGAGTTGCGTGAACTGCTTCGCGAGCTGCGCCGGATGGGCAAGACGATCATGATCAGCTCCCACATCCTGACCGAGCTGGCCGAGATGTGTACACACATCGGGATCATCGAGCGTGGCACCCTACTGGCGTCGGGGGATGTTGAGACGATTATGCGCTCGTTGCAGCCACACTGGACGTTTGAAGTGCATGTGATCAGCGATCTCGAGCAAGCGGTGATTGCGGCAACTGCGGCGCAGCATGTCCTTGCCGTGCGGGCAATACAAGACGAAGGCCCGCCCCGTCTGATTATTGATATTGATGGCGATGATCGGGCGGTCAGTGCATTACTGACCCATCTGGTACAACATGGGGTCGAAATTATCCACTTTACGGCCCAAACCAGCAATCTGGAAGAGGTGTTTTTAAAGGTTACCCAGAGCGCCAATACCTCAGTGTGAGCACCTGCTGAAAATCTCGTTGTGCCATGATAAATCGGTTAGGGGTAGCGGTGTGAGGAGTCGGGCATCCGCCCCTACCTTTCGCTCATCTTGCCGATTTCCTCTTTCCCATTCAGACGCGCTTCAACCAGATCGATCAACTGCTGCGGGGTAATGCGGGGAATGTAGTCGTAATCTATCATGATCGCCGGTACATCATCACAGGCGGCCATACAGTCGAGTTCCACGATGCACAGTTCATTGGGATGCATTGCCCGTAAATGGGCCAGCGTTCGCCAGATGTCGGGACGGCTTCGTGCGCAGAGCCGACACACAGTTAATTCAACAGCGGCCATCCCTGCCCACCTTTCTACACATGAGGCTTGATCTGAAGACAAACGTTGTGGGTAATGCACATACGATCATAGGGCGCATCTTTCGGCAACGTTCTATTAGCGACACAACTGAATGCTGCCTGACAGCGAACTGTTCTTTTTGTAGTGTACACTCTTTGTCAATAGATTGCAAACACAAAATCGTGTACATAATGACCAAAATCAAGCCACTGCCACGATCAGCACCATCGTGGCAGTGGAATTATCTTGCATCCGCGCTATGTCCAGTTACCCACTGTCGCCTCATCGCGAAGTTGGGCAAGTTTGACGGCCAGGCCAATATACGTTGCCGGAGTAAGGGCCTGCAACTCGGCGCGCACCGCATCACTGACCGGCAGACTAGCGATAAAGCGGTGCAGATCATCGGTGGTGAGGGCACGACCACGTGAAAACTCTTTCAACAACTCGTATGGTTCAGCAAAACCCTCACGGCGCAAAATTGTCTGGATCGCCTCGGCCAACACCTCCGGGTGTGTGTCGAGATCGCGGCGTAGACGGGCACGGTCAACGGCGATGTTTTGCAGGCCACGGAGTAACCGCTGATAGGCAAGCAGGCAGTAGCCGAAAGCCAGGCCCAGATTTCGTAAGACGGTACTGTCGGAAAGATCACGCTGGAGCCGTGAAACCGGCAATTTGCGACTGAACAGCTCGAGCAGTGCACCGGCCAGGGCTAGATTGCCTTCGGCATTCTCGAAGTCAATCGGATTCACCTTGTGCGGCATAGTCGAAGAACCCACTTCACCGGCGCGGGTGGCCTGTACCAGATAGCCATCACTGATATAACGCCAGCAATCCTGGCTCAGATCGGTCAGAATGGCTCCTATCCGTTTGAGGGCATCACAGAGCGCGGCCAGCGTATCGTGCGGTTCGATCTGCGTGGTCAGCAAGATGGGCTCCAGATCGAGAGAGCGAACAAACGCCCGCGAGAATTTCAACCAGTCGATCTGAGGCAACGCAGCGTAATGCGCGGCAAAGACACCGCTGGCGCCGTTGAGTTTGCCGGTAATGCGAATCGACATCACATCGTTGATCGCCCGCCGTAATCGCATGTAGAAGACATTCATCTCTTTCCCGAACGTCGTCGGTGTAGCCGGTTGACCATGGGTACGGGCCAGCATAGGTGTCGCCGCCTCTTCGTCGGCCAGTTGCCGTATTCGTTCACGCAACGCTTCGAGAGCTGGCAGTAAAACCAACTCACGCGCCTCTTTCACCATTAGCGCATACGCCAGATTATTGACATCTTCTGAGGTGAGCGCAAAGTGAACGGCTTCAAGATGACCGGTTAAGCCGAGGGCGGTCAATCGTTCGCGCAACCAGTATTCAACCGCCTTCACATCGTGATTGACGCGCCGATCCCAGGCCGCAATCGCCAGCGCATCCTCATCGCTGAATTGGCGGTAGAGCGCTCGTAATGCAGCCTGTTGGGGCGGCGTAAGCGGTGGTACGAAGTGAATGCCACGGGCACGCGAGAGAAAGATCAGATATTCGACTTCCACCCGTACCCGATAACGAAAAAGAGCTGCCTCGCTGAAAAAACCGGCCAGCACTGCGACATCCTTGCGATACCGGCCATCGAGCGGCCCCAATGCTGCCAGTTGTGTCATCTCGTTCGTGGTCATTGATTATCCTCCATCTTGCGCAAGGTACTGCCGTTACGAAGGGTACCACAGAAATGGCGGAGTGGGTGAGGGGAAGCAGGGGCACGCTGGCTCCGTACTCCCACTAGTAAGAGCAGCGCATCTCGTAGCTATTGTACTGGTGGCGTAGTGCGCACACCACCCTACCACCATCCGCGAATAGGGGTAGCGGTTCATCGCGTCGTCTCGCATGGCGAGCGCTGCGTCCCATTCTGACACGGTGACCGTCGGCGCCCCCGGCGCCGCTGCGATTACATCGGGAGGCAACATTCTGGTCTCCTCATCGCAAATCACACGCGATCAAAACAAATCAGGATATTGCCTGTGCAAGACATTGACATTCTTGCAACTATCGGGTACGATGGTTATCAGAGGTTTAAATATTTGTGGCTGAAATAATTCGCATTCTCAGTATAATTGCTTGTGAGGCGACGCATGGATGAACAAGCGGCCCGGTCGCATCATACCGATATTATCGACGATATAGTGCGTCAGATCACGTGGCAGAGCCAGAAACAGTTGTTGCAAACGCTCAGCAGACCTGACATTAACCTGACGTTGCCACAGATGGTAACATTGTTTGCGATTCGCGAAGCTGGCCTTTGTCGAATGAGTGATTTGGCCGAGATTACCCAGCAGTCGGCAGGAACGCTCACCGGTATCGTCGATCGTCTGATCGATGAACACCTGGTTGGGCGCGTGCGCGATGCCGAAGACCGACGGGTTGTTCAGGTAATGCTGACACGCCAGGGCGAACAGCGGCTGGCGTTGGTGGAAGAGGCACGACGTGCCGATATGGACCGCATTCTGTCCCGGTTTAGCCTGGAGCAATTGCATGCCCTCGAACACCTGCTCCGACTCCTTCTCGATGGTATTAATGAGTTGATCAGCAGCCGCGACTCTGAACAACATCTGCACGGGCAGGTCAATTCATCACTCGACCGTCCCATGTAATTTTCACCTGCAACCTTTCAATGTTCTGTTTCGTCATATTACGATGGATAGCATCAGCATTACAATGTACTTGCTGATGGGTCGTTTGTGTTGTGGATAAAAGCAATTTGAGGCTGTATTATGGCTCAGTCATCACGTCCTCGTCGTCGAACATCTCGGCTCTGGTGGGGCATTGGCATTCTCCTCATTATTGGTGGTATTGTTGCCGGGACGTTTGTGTTTAATCGTGGTAAACCGACCAACCTTCGGCTTCACTATGCACTGACTCGCCCGCAGCGTGCTCCGATCAGCGCTACAGTGAACGCCAGTGGTTCGATTCAACCGCAACAGGTGCTCGATCTTACATTTACCAGTAGTGGCCTGATCAGTGAGGTGTTGGTACAGGTCGGTGATCAGGTCTCGGCAGGCCAGGCGTTAGCCCGGCTCGATACTCGTGATCTTGAACTACGGGTGGAGCAGGCGGCAGCACAACTGGCTCAGGCCCAGGCAAATCTCGATCGATTGCGGGCCGGGCCGAGTGAAGCCGAGGTAGCTGCGGCTGAGGCACAACTGGCTCAGGCCCAGGCCCAATTGCGCCAGACAACCGGTAATGTAACCGAGAAAGACCTGGAAGCGGCCCGCGCCCAGGTCGAGCAGGCCCGGGCTAATCTTGCACGCTTGTTGGGCGGACCAAAGGCCAGCGAAGTGGCTCAGGCCCAGGCCCAGGTTGACCAGGCGGCGGCAGCGTTGCAAGCACAACGCGACTCGCTCTCGGCGGCCAAGACGCGGGCCGAGTCGCAGTTGTTGCAGGCAGCAAATGCACTGCGCGACCGTCAGGCAGAGTACAGTCGGATTTATAACGATAATCGTGAACGTGAGCAACAACTGGCAAGATTCGGCCAGTCGCTGCCGCAATCTGCACTTGACAACGAAGCGGCTGCGCTGCGGGCAGTGCAGAATGCTGAAGAGCAGATGCGACAGGCAAAGGTTGCCTACGATCAGGCAGTGCAGGCCGAAATCACCGGGATTGCTCAGGCTGAAGCGCAGTTGCGTAGCGCACAAGCCAATCTCGAGCGCATCCTCGCCGGTGCCGATACCGATCAGGTTGCCGCAGCAAGGGCACAGTTAGCCCAAGCCGAGGCTAACCTGAATAAATTGCTCGGCGATCAACGAGCCGGTAGCCTGGCTGCCGCTAATGCCGCAGTCGCCAACGCTCAGGCTAATCTCAAACGCATTACCTCGCCACCCAGCGAAGCCGATCTGGCCAGCGCCGAGGCGCAGGTTGCCAGTGCGCGGGCCAGTCTAGCACAAGCACAGCTTGCCCTCGAACGGGCAACGCTGGTTGCGCCAATTGCCGGTATGGTGGCCGAAGTCAATCTTGAGGTCGGTGAACTGTACAATGCGGCTCGTCCGGCGGTGGTACTGGCCGATCTGAGTGGATATTATGTTGATGTTACTGTTGACGAGATCGATGTTGCCCAGATTGCTGTTGGTCAGCCGGTGATACTTGTGCTTGATGCTCTACCTAATCTTGATCTGCACGGTACCGTTACCCGCATTAATCCGCTCTCAATCGTGCAATCGGGGGTAACTGCTTACACGGTGCGGATCGTTACCGACAATCCACCGGCGGCAGTGCGACCGGGTATGTCGGCCAGTGCCGATATTATTGTGGCCGAAAAGAGCGATACGCTGGTAGTGCCCCGACGGGCCATCCGTGCGGAAGGTGGGCAGTTCTTCGTTGATGTGACCGTTGATCCGGCGTTATGCAACCTCGATATTGCCCAACGCCCGTTACAACCGGCTTTACAGGCAGTAGCGGTGCAAACGGGCTTGAGTAACGAGCAGGTGATCGAGATCAGTGCCGGAAATATTGATGAAAACAGTTGTGTTTATGTGCCAGGGGTAGATGCGCGCTTTAATCTCTTCAGCGGCCCACCTCCTGGAGTACGTAATCGCTGAGATACGTGGAGCAGGCTATGCTAAACCTGATTGAAGCACTACGGATTGCTTTTAATAGTCTGCTGGCCAATAAATTGCGCGCCATCCTGACCATGCTCGGCATTATCATTGGCGTTGGTGCGGTGATTGCTTTGCTGGCACTAGGTGGTGCGATTCAAACCCTGGTGACCAGCGAGTTACAGGGATTAGGCAGCAATCTCGTCTTTCTATTTGCCGGTACCAACGACCCGGAAACGAATCGTCGCGTACCACCACGCCTGACCAATGAAGACATTGCCGCAATCGCCGATCCGCTGAACGTACCGGCAGTTGCCGCAGTTTGTGCTGAGTTCAGTCGGCGTGCCCTTACGACCTATGGCGGCGCCAGCTACGATGCCCTGATTGCCGGGGTCAGTGCCAACTATTTGCAGGTACGGAATGCGCGAGTCGCGGTAGGGAGCTTCTTTGACGAACGCTCGATTGAGCTACGTTCACGCGAGGCGGTCTTGGGTCATCGGGTTGCCCAGCGGCTCTTCCCCAACGGCGCCAATCCCATCGGGCAGCGGATTCGGATCAACGGGATTGGTTTTCAGGTGATCGGCGTGATGGCCGAACGGGGTGGGAGTTTCGCCTCAAATGAAGATGACCAGATTTTCGTTCCGCTTACGACGGCACAAGACCGTCTCTTTCCTCCCGCACAAAATGTGACGCGGCGCGTTGATGTAACGGTCGTCTATATTCAAGCGCGTGATGAAAAGAGTATCGATGATCTGATCGATCAGGTAACGGCGCTGCTCCGCCAACGGAACGGTTTGACCTATCAAGACAATAACTTTACGATTGTGACCCAGCAAGACCTGGTAAGTTCCTTTGCAACGATTACCGGTGCGATCACGATCTTTTTGGGCGCCATTGCCGCCATTTCGCTGGTGGTGGGGGGGATCGGGATTATGAATATTATGCTGGTGAGCGTGACCGAACGAACTCGCGAGATCGGGTTGCGCAAAGCAGTCGGGGCGCGCCGCAATGATATTCGGCTTCAGTTCTTGGTCGAAGCAACGGTGCTCAGTTTAATGGGTGGAGTGTTGGGGATTGCACTCGGCTACGCACTGGCGGCTATTGGCACAGCACTGCTGGCGAATTTTTCACCAAACGCACGGGCTGAAGTGAGCCTTGATGCAATTCTGCTGGCGACATTAACCTCGATTGCGGTCGGTATCTTCTTTGGTCTATACCCGGCCGACCGCGCCGCACGGCTTGATCCCATCGCGGCGCTGCGTTATGAGTAGCGCCGGAACAACGGGCAGTACCTCTGCACGATAAAATTTGGACGCTGCCCCTGCTTTGCTAATGGAGGTTTCCAAGTTCTCAGAGCGTGATCAAAAACCTGGGCTTATGATACGCAGTAGAGTATTTAGGGGAACGCTGGCGGGCAATGCATGCGTCTCCGCTACTCCGCGACGCGATGGAAAAGGTTTTAACGGTTTCAGGGCCTGTGCTGCGGAGCAGGCTTGGAGACCCTAACCTTCCCCCAGGCCCCCTTCCTCTCCCCGTTTGGGAGAGGAAGGGGGAACGGTATACCATTAGAGATGGGGTTGGCACCAGCCTCTCCCGATTCGGCGACGGGCACATCGGTGAGATGAAAAGAGGATAGTCACAGACCACTGTCGGAACGGGGAGCTACTTCCACAGTCCCTGTAGATAGGGTGGACCCCACCTCCTCGCTCACCCTTCTCTTTTCTCTTCCTCCATCGTCACTGTCGGCGAGAGCATACGCTTTGCCCCTTAAAAGGCAACATCCCTGCATTAGCCCCCCTTTGGTTGCATGCTATACTGTTAGCACACGTCGCTGAAGGCATCAAACGGGCATGCGCCGCAAGTGACGTGTACATGACCTTTTCACTGATTGGCAATACGGTTCTATCAATGCGCATCCTAATCACCGGTTCTTCTGGCATGATCGGCACCAATCTCGGCCTGCGGTTACTTGAGGCGGGTCATGATGTTTTTGGGATTGACCGACGGGTGAACACGTGGACTGATCGTATCCCTACGTTGTTACAAGACCTTGCGGTTCCGCAACGCGATTTTCGGGCAGGCATCGGTGGTGCACCTTATCCACCGTGTGATCTGGTTGTGCATCTCGCAGCCAATGCCAAAGTCCATGACCTGGTCACCGAACCGCATCGTGCGTTAGAAAATATCAACATTACGTATAATGTGCTCGAATATTGCCGACTACACGACTTGCCAATCATCTTTGCCTCATCGCGTGAGGTATACGGCGATATTCATCGGTATATCACTGAAGAGACTCGCGCCGATTTTAGCTTTACCGAAAGTCCATACTCGGCGTCAAAAATTGCCGGTGAAGCGTTGATCTACGCTTACGCACGTTGCTACGGCTTACGCTACATTGTGTTTCGCTTTTCCAATGTTTATGGCCGTTTTGATAACGATCTTAACCGCATGGAACGGGTGATTCCGTTGTTTATCCATCGGATCAGTCGAGGTGAACCGGTAACGGTGTACGGTAGCGATAAGGTACTCGATTTTACCTATATCGATGATTGTATCGATGGTATTATGCGTGGTATCACACGTTTATGTAGTGGGGAAGTGGTCAATCGTACCATCAATCTGGCTTATGGCGAGGGGAATACGCTGATTCGAGTTGCCGAGTTGATAGGTCAGGTGTTAGGTCGTCAACCGGAGATCATCGTCCAACCGGCTAAGCGGGTTGGCGAAGTGAACTACTACGTAGCCGATATTCGCCAGGCCCGTGAATTGCTGGGTTTTCAGCCGCAGGTGCCGTTGCCTGAAGGCATTCGCCGTGCCGTAGCATGGTCGCACAGAGAGAAGACCGTATGACGGAGCACCAGTCTGAGCTGCATCTTTCTGATCAGGTAAACGAACGGTCAATCCCTACCGAACGAGTACAACGTTGGTTGCAGACCGGTATTACCTGGCTGGCGTTGCAAGAACCAGAACGCCTCTTTCCGGCGCTGGTGACGGGTGTGATTGACATGTTACCGGCAGTTACGGCGGCGGTTCTCTGGTTGGTTAAGGGCAGCAGTTTGCAACCGGTTGCACAGGCCGGCTTGACGATGCCTCCTGCTACGTATGATCAATGGCTGCGGCTCAGGTTACGCAGCGGTGAGGGTGCAGCCGGATTAGCCTGGCAACGCGAAGCTCTTGTGCAACAACATGGCGAGCACGGCTATCGCGAACTCCAGGGCATTGCATCACCCGAGGCGCAAGCGGTGTTTCAGGCTATCGGCGATCTGCTACCCCGTAGCTTGATAGTAACCGCCATCCCATTACGAGCCGGACCATCGTTTGTTGGTGTACTGGAATTGATCGGTGTTCCTACCGATTCTTTCCGACTAGCAACAGTTGACCTCGAGATGATTGCTGGGATGGTCGCGGCAGCGATTCGCAATGCCCAGCTCTACGATGAACTTCGCCGTAGTCATCAGCGGTTGAAGGCGTTTGATGCTGTTGTTACCTCGATCAGCACCGCTGCCGATCTACCTGATCTGGTGCAGAGCGTGTTGACCGTCGTCCTCGAACTCACACCAGCCCAGAGTGGTGCGCTTTTGCTGTTCGACCCGGCTCAAGAACGGCTCCAGATCAGTGCCTGGTCTCATATGGACCCGGCAGCGCTGAGCTGTTTCGACCAGGTCGCGGTTGATGCCAGCCCCTGCGCCGAGATTGTGCGTTACGGTCAACCTGCCGTTCGTCCCCTCTTGTCGGAACGTGGTGAAACGCCGCTGCTGGAAGCTGGCCTGATGGCCGCAGCGTATCTTCCGCTACTGGCCGGTGGTACAGTTACCGGTGTACTGGCATTGTTCGGCGATCTAGAATTCACCAGGGCAATTGATAAAGATATGTTGATGCCAATCTGCAATCAGGTTGGCTTTGCGATTGCGAACGTTCGCTTGTACGAAGACAGCCAGCGTGAGCGACGGAAATTTCATACGGTCGTCGAGTCGATTGCCGAAGGGGTGTTACTCTGTGATCGCTATGGTCGGCTGACACTGGCGAATCAGGCGGCCCATGATCTGCTCCCCCAGGCCAATTTGAGTTTTGAAACCCCCCTGGCAACCATTCCGGAACTCTATGATCTGCGTGATCTCGATGGTCATCCGCTAACGCCCGATGAACTTCCGTTCACCCGTGCCCTTCGCGGCGAGACGTTCTCTGATTATCGGTTGATGCGGCGCTTACCCGATAACGCCGAACGCTTTTTTAGCTTCAGCGGTGCACCGGCAGTCAATGAACGGGGAGAAGTCGAGGGCGCCGTGATTACATTCCGTGATATTACCGCAACGCAGAAGGTCCAACGGGCGAAAGATGAATTCCTGGCTGTAGCTGCCCATGAATTGCGCAGTCCACTGGCAGCGGTGCGCAGTTATGCCGATCTCTTGCTACGACGTGAACAACAGCGCGAGGGTGATCCCCGCGATCTGCACGGGTTGACAATTCTCACCCAACAGGTATCGCATATGCTGCGCCTGGTGGATAATTTGCTCGATGTTTCTCGTCTCGATTCCGGTCAGTTTGATTTGCAGTACCAGCAGATCAATCTGGTGACCTTAGTCCAACAGGTTATCGATCAGCAGCGGCCCAGCGCCGGTAATCGAGAGTTACTGCTCGAAGGTGAAACGGCTGAATTGATCATCACTTGCGATCCGATGCGTATTCGTCAGGTTTTGACCAATCTGATCAGTAATGCCATCAAGTACAGCCCTCCCGAGAGCGTGATCGGTGTGCGTCTCCGGCGTGCCATTCTGTTGAACAGTCAGATACCTGCCGTTCTGATTAGTGTCAGCGATCAGGGGCCAGGCATTCCACCCGAAGAACAGGAGCGCGTCTTCCAGCGCTATTACCGTGCACCAGGCCGACAGGCCGAAGGGCTAGGGCTGGGCCTCTACCTGAGCCGTGAAATCGTCCAGATGCACGGTGGTCAGATCTGGATCGAAAGCCGTGAAGGTCAGGGTAGTACCTTTATGGTGCTCTTACCGGTTGAACAACCGCAACGTTCAGCCAATGATCGCATCCCAGAGTTACGTTAACGAGGAGTATTCACGTGCCAGTTCGTAAGAAATCGTTTGTGCAGGCATTACCCCCCGCCCCGCCACCGCGACGCACCACATCCGACGTGGTGTCTGTGCGGTTGGCAGCGAACGAAAACCCGTTAGGCCCTTCACCGCGGGCGTTGGCTGCACTTCAGGCTGCGCTGAACAATATCCATCGCTATCCTGATGCCAGCGGCACGACCTTGAAATATGCTCTGGCCGAGCGGTTTGATGTGCAACCCGAACAGGTGATGCTCGGCAATGGTTCAGATGAGCTGATCATGTTGGTCTGCCACGCCTTACTTGGTGAAGGCGATGAAGCCGTACTGGCTCAGGGATCGTTTATCAGCTATGCACGACGCATTCAGGCCCAGGGCGCAATTGCCCGCCAGGTTCCCCTGCGTGAGATGACGCACGATCTACCGGCAATGGTCACCGCGATTACCCCACAGACTCGCCTGGTCTTTGTCTGTAATCCCAATAATCCGACCGGCACAACCGTTGGCGCAGCGGAACTGATGAGGTTTCTTGAACAGGTACCAAGCGATGTGCTGGTGATAGTTGATGAGGCGTATCGGGAATTTGTCACTCGTCCCGATTTTCCCGATCTCTTACCGCTGGTGCGAGCCGGCCAGGAGAACCTGTTGGTACTACGTACCTTTGCCAAAATTCACGGCTTGGCCGGGCTACGCTTGGGTTACGCCTTCGGCAACCCCGACCTGATCGCTTATCTTGAACGAGTACGACCGGTGTTCAACGTCAATACCCTGGCTCAGATTGCCGGTCTGGCAGCACTCGACGACGCCGAACATCTCGAACGTTCACTAGCGCATGCTACCGCCAGTCGAACGTTTCTGACCACCCAACTGCGGGCGATGGGGCTTACCGTTATTCCGGGTGAGACGAACTTTGTGGTGGTAGCAGTGCCTGATGATACGACAGTAGCAGCCGCGCTGGCCCAACGTGGGGTGTTGGTAACGCCACTCAGTGGCTGGGGATTACCAGGTTGGATGCGGGTTTCATTTGGTACCCACACCGAGAATGAGATGTTTGTTGCAGCGTTGCGCGAGATACTGTCTGGCGCAGATCTTGCCGATAAGCATAGTGCGTCACACTAAGGAGATAATATGAGTGAACCACAATCGCCTACCTTCTGCGCTCAATGTGGCCGTAAGTTGTCCCCCGAAGATCGTTTTTGTCCAGAGTGTGGTACGCGCGTTCCCGGAAACTCAGCCGCAACTCCACCCCAACCACCAACCGGCGTTCCAACGGTCGTATTGCCGCCCGATCAACCGCCAGCCGGCGTTCCAACGGTCGTGTTGCCGCCCGATCAACCGCCAGCCGGCGTTCCAACGGTCGTGTTGCCGCCCAATCAACCACCAGCCGGAGTACCACCAACGGTCGTGTTGCCACCAACGCAGCCGCCGGTCGGGTCGTCACCACCTCAGTCACCACCAGGAGTACCACCCGTTATTCCTCCTGTACAGAGCGTAGGAACACCTCCTGATCCGTTTCTGCCGCCGCCACCTCCTGCATACGGCGGATTATCAACGCACCCCAGCCCACTACAAATCCCCTCTACGACCGGTATGACGGCGCAACGCTCAAACAACTGGTTGGTGTGGGGGCTGGTTGGTGGAGGTGGCTGTTTACTTCTCATATTTATAGTTACATGTGTGGCCATACTCCTATCGATCTCAATGTTCAATACCGTTTCGGAAGACCTGATATCGACATCGCCAACCACCGGTAGCAGCGGCGCCGTTGCACCGGTCACCGATGGGCAAGTCTTGTTTCGTGACGATTTTGAAGACCCGCAGGCGAGCAATCTAGGGGAGAGCGAAGATAGGAGCTCGCGTTACGCCTATGACCAGGGCAACTACGTCATCGAAGTGAAACAATCAGAGATGCTGGTATGGGCGCTAGTAGAAGGAACATACCGTGATGTGGTAATCGAAACGAGCTATTCAGTTCCCGCGAACAGTGCAAACGTTGCAGCCGGGCTGATCTTCCACTATCAGGATTCCAACAACTTCTACTTGTTCAGTGTATCCAACGATGGCTACTACGCACTCGAACTGTTAAAAGACGATCAGTGGGTCACGCTCATCGATTGGACCAAGCATAACGTGATCAATGCGGCAAAGAACCGCCTCCGGGTAGTACTGAACGGCGACGAGATTACTCTCTTTGTCAACGACCGTCAGCTCGAAAAGACCCGTGATCCGACCTTTACCAGTGGCGAGATTGGTCTGGCAGTTACCAGTTTTGATAAAGCCGGCGCGATTGTACGTTACGACGAGATTACCATACGCAAGCGATGAATTGTCAGGGGCCGGTTTCGTCCTGCCCCTACAGTTCGTGCCATCAATTATCCGTGCACATAATCTTCCAGAAACGCCAGCCATATTCCACAAACGAAAAACCAAATGGGATCAGTGCTGCGTAAAGAGCCGGTTTGCCCCAGCGCGGACCCCCAGCTAGATAAAGCAACGCAACCAGCGTCATCGCCAGGGTCGTTAGCTTACCACTACTGGCTGCGGTGGTAATATGGGCTTTGCGGCGCAGAACAACGAATCCGGCAAGTAAAATCCCAACATCGCGGAAGATGAGTAAGCCGGTTGCCCACCACGGAAACCCGCGTGTGCGAGACAGCATCACTGCTGCCGAGTCGATCAACACCTTATCGGCAATTGGGTCGAGAATTTGGCCTAGCTTCGACACTTCGCCACGCCGACGGGCAATCGGTCCATCGAGAGCGTCGGTGAGCATCGTAAGCGCCAGTAATACCAACGCCCGTTGACGACGGTCATTGCGCTGCATGTAGTAAATTGTTGCCGGTAAGAGCAGCAAACGACTGATCGTCAACAGATTTGATGGATAGAGCAGTTCTCGTGGCTGAATGAGGTCGCGAAAAGCCATTGCGTCCTCCTAATTGTAGTTACAACGACGGTGGCGCTGGCGTAGTGGTTACCTGTCGAACCGTTTGCCCAAGCAGATGACCAAAGACGAACGCTGCATATGGTACGCTAAAGATGATACCGATCATGAAGAAGATGCTTCCCAGGCTGGCAACGAAATAGCACAACACCGAAACAAGCCACAAGACTAACCACTCTACCGGATAATTGCGAAACCACTGCCAGATTTCTCCTGGCTGTAAGGCTGCATTGAATGAGCCTGTCTGCACATACCGACCAATGCCGATGAGTAATGCCGGTTGGGTAATAAGGGTAAATGGCAATAGCATAATACTGAAGCAGATCAACAGGCCGATCAGTATCCCAAACGGCGGTTCGCGATTACTGCTGGAAGCAATGATAACACCGACTAAACAAAAAAAGAAACAAGAAAAGATGATTATTGGTAAATAATAAAAAACAGATATGATAAGACTAGAGAAACCTTCTCGAAACATATCACCGATCTGATCCAATCTGGGTAATGGTCTTTCTTGCCCACTCGCCAGCGAACGTGCAGTCATAATAGTACAACCCAGGAGAGCAATCTGCCCTACAAATGGAATAAATTGTAAAAGACCGATTGTAAGGGTGATCTTCCACCAGTCTGGATCATCGAAGACGAAGCTAAAAGCGCGTGTAAGATTCATGAGGTACTCCGATCAAGCTCTCTGATGGGCATTCCGAAAACGACAGAACGTTTGAGCAAAGTGTCATTTTCCGAGCCCGATCAAGAACCAGGCAGCAAATACTGCGGGCAACCATTTCGCCTCGACTCAGGCACGAGTCATCAGTTGCGCCTGCCGTTCCGCCGCTACATAGAGTTGAGCACCGACCAATTGGGCAAAGACCCCGGCGCTGCACAAGAACCACCCATCCAGAATGATTAGCGGCAGTGGTGCATTCAAGACCATCAGCCCCCACATCAACACAGCTAACAGTCCAGCCGGTAGATATGCAGCCAGACTGGTCAGTCGTGCGCGCCAGAAATAAGTACGGTACGGCGGTGTTAATGCGCGTCGCACCGTGTCCAGGCTGAGGGCCTGTTCAATCCGACCCTCCTCGGCAAAGATAAGCCGACCAATAGGGGCCACACCGATGAGAAACAGGCTCCCCCAAAGCAACCCTATCAGGCTCAGAATACCGCGCATAACCGGTTCGAGCAGTTGCGTTTGGGCGGCCAGCACCAGCGTCAGACCACTACACACCAACACCAGAATACCGATCATAAGGGGGAGAACAAAGAAGGCCAGATCGATGAGCAAGGCCAGGATACCGGTTATGGCCCGCAATGTCCAATCACGCCATGGAGGTAACGGGATGGGAAAGCCACGGCGGCTATTATCATAGCTCTCCATAATGAAACCAACTGCTAACGGCAAACCGATAATCGTCATTGCCAGTGCCCCGTGGAGCAGACATTTCCACCACCACGCCGGATCACGGCAGATCAGGGCAATGGCCGCCGATAACGTTGTCGGTGATGATGAGGTATACACTACTCCGGCTCCCCGGCTAGATAGCGACGCAGGAGATCAAGCGCTGCTGTTCCGATAAACTCAAAGCCATCAGATGAGCGGAGATCAAAGGGACGGTTTAGCCGTCGTTCGCCCGTAGGGGTGATGAGCGCAAACGAGACGCTTGTAAAGCCGTTGGTATCTGGCCAACTTGCCGGTTGGACACCTAAACCGATGCTACTTTGCCAGCGTTCGGCGACATTGGCTGCACCAGCAGCAGCCAAGTCTGATGCCGCCTGAGTATCGGCGGGACTATCGAGCGGATGTATCTCTACGCCACGCAACACCTGATCACTGTCGGGCAGCGACAACAAGGCCTGCAAAACCGGCGCACGGAGGATTCCTTCGTAGAGCGCCAGAGTCTGATGGCGCTCTCGCAGAAGACGAGCGACCACCGTCGGTAGTTCTTCTTCTCCTAGCAAGTATTGACCGAGACGTTCGCGAATGATTGCCTCAGTGCGGGCAATCATCGCTTCAGCTTCGGCCTGGCTTTCGGCACGCGCACCGATGCGTAATTCGTAGCGGGCGCGTTTGGCTGAAATCCCAACGGTGGGGTTGGTCTGCTGCATCAGATCGGCAATCCGCTCGCCGATCACACTTTCACCGAGGCCGACCGCATGCAGGGTACGCACCAGTATTACGGTCGTGATGCCACGTTCCTCACGAAGATACGGTAAAACCGCCGTTTCAAACAGATAACGCATCTCACCCGGCACTCCAGGCAGCACCACCACGGTTCCCCGCTCATCTTCGATCAGAAAGGCTGGCGCTGTACCACGTGGATTAGGAATGATCCGCGCTCCCGCAGGAACATACGCCTGTCGGCGGTTGCTCTCGCTCATCGGGCGGTTCATTGCTGCGAAACGAGCGGCAATCTGATCGAGCAGTTCGGGATGGAACTCCAAGGGCCGATTCAGCGCAGCGGCTACCGCTTCACGAGTAACATCGTCAAGGGTTGGGCCGAGACCACCGGTGCAGATCACCAGATCGGCCCGGCTGAGTGCCTCACGAACGGCGGTAGTGATGCGGTCAACATTGTCGCCAACGACCATTTTGCGGTAGACATTGACGCCCGCAGCCGCTAGTTGGCGAGCAAGATAGGCACTGTTGGTATCAACCGTTACACCGAGCAGGAGTTCTGAACCAATTGCGATAATCTCAGCGTCCATGCAATCCTCGTTGTGATGTGCTACCGGCGAGCCGAAGCGTGTTTCAATTCGATGTGGCAGGTCTTGGGCAAGACGATCAGGTTTCCCGATGGGATAGAGGGACTAAATTCTCAGTTGCTGTGTTCATGCAGTATACCGCACTCCTACCCTACAATAGCGATAGTTCACCGAAATACAATTTTCATGGTGGCAGAGGCGGGTGCTGACCCCGCCCCATTCCGGTGGTGAACCACCATTCCCTTCCCCCATAATGACCGACCGGCGCTATCGGCGTGATCGCTTGTAGACCGATCATGCCAGGGGTTCCTGGAGCGGTCGTTCACTTATCCGTTTGCGATATTCGCGCCACAGCTCTTGCTCACGTTCGGCGGCAGCACGCTGACCGGCCGAAATGGCTGCCCGTAACCGTTCAGCAAATGACTGGCGCACTACACCAACACGTGCGGCAAGATGTTGGCGAGTTTCGCGACCTGAACGTGGATTGAACAGGGCAACTGCTGCAAAGCCCAGCGCCGCTCCGACCACTACCCCAGCAACAAAGGCACCGGCTGCCGATGCCGTCTGACGTTCGTGTTCGCGGCGCAGTGCGGTCAGCAAGCGTTGGGCAGCTTCGCGCTCAGCCGCCAACGCTTCGAGTGTTGCAGTACGTTCGGCGTGAACCGCCTCGGCAAATCGGCGTGCCACCTCGGCAATAGCGTCGTTCTCAACGGTCATGGAGATACTCCTCACTTGCGGGTGCGAATCTCATCTAGCGCACGTGCCAGGAATGCGTCAACGGCCATTGCACCCAGGTCTTCACCACTACGGGTGCGCACAGCAACAGCATCGGCAGCTTCCTCTCTGGCGCCGATTATAAGCATATACGGAATCTTCTGCAACTGAGCACGACGAATCTTGCCTTGCATCCGGTCACGGTTGTCGTCGAGTTCAACGCGCAGACCGGCGGCAAACAGCCGCTGACGTACCTGACGGGCAAAATCCATTTGTTTGTCGGTGATGGGGATGATCACCGCCTGCACAGGTGCCAACCAGAGTGGAAATGCCCCACCGTAATGTTCAATTAAAATACCCATAAACCGTTCGGTCGTACCGGTGACGGCACGGTGTAAGACGACGGGGGTGTGAGGTTTGTCGTCTTCACCGATGTATTCGCAACCCAGACGGGCGGGTTGAATAAAATCAACCTGGATCGTGCTTAGTTGCCATTCGCGCCCTAACACATCACGCGCAAGAAAATCGGCTTTCGGCCCATAGAAGGCGGCTTCACCCTCAGCTTCAAAGTAATCGACGCCGTTAGCTTCGAGGGCGCTGCGCAGCGCTGCGGTCGCTAATTCCCACTTTTCATCATCCTGAACGTATTTTCCTTCTTTCCCGCGCAGTGATAGGCGCACTTTATAGTCGGTAAACTTATAGGTACTCAACACCTCACGAATGACCTGTAGCGCGAGGCTAAACTCCTCCTGGATTTGATCGGGGCGGCAGAAGATATGGCAATCATCCTGCGTCAATGCACGCACACGGGTTAACCCGCTTAACGCACCGCTATCTTCGTAGCGGTAAAGGGTTGCGAATTCAGCAAAGCGGATCGGGAGATCGCGGTAGCTGATGACACCGAGCTGGTTGTAGAGAGTCATGTGACTAGGACAGTTCATCGGTTTGAGCCGGAAGATGAGGTCTTCGCTCTCAACCATCGGCGGGAACATGCTCTCACGATAATTATCGTAATGCCCCGACTTGCGGTAGAGCTGCTCTTTCACGACGTGACCTGTCCAGACGTGCTGATAACCGTAGCGGGTCTGAACTTCTCGCACATACGTTTCCATTTCGTGCCGAATGATCTCGCCCTTGGGAGTAAAGATCGGCAAACCAGGACCGATGTCATCAGAGAAGAAAAAGAGACCCAGCTCTTTACCAAGGCGACGATGGTCACGTTTACGTGCTTCCTCTAGCCGATGCAAGTATGCTTCCAGTTCTTCTTTGGTATTCCAACCTGTACCGTAAATGCGTTGCAACTGACGGTTTTTTTCGTCACCACGCCAGTAAGCACCAGCAATGCTCATCAACTTGAAGGCTTCAGGATTGATCTCGCCAGTGTGGTTGAGATGGGGGCCACGGCAGAGATCTTCAAAGGTATCTTGACGGTACGTCGAAATAACGGTATCGCCATGATGCGTCTCACCGTACTCGTCAAGCCCTTTAGCTAAACCTTCGATCAGCTCTAGCTTATACGGTTGATTGGCAAAGATCTGGCGAGCTTCTTCCGCACTGACTTCACGGTAGATAAATGGATGATTGCCAGCGATAATACGCTTCATCCGCTTTTCAATCTCGGTCAGGTCTTCAGGCGTTAGCGGACGTGGCAAATCAAAATCGTAGTAGAAGCCATTTTCAATCGGTGGTCCAATCGCAATTTTGGCATCGGGAAAGATTTCTAGCACAGCCTGCGCCATCACATGGGCCAGCGAGTGACGCAAGCGGTAATAGGGATCGCTGTTTGGATCGACTGGCATAGCGAGTGTTTCCTCCTATCTTGTAACAATGGTCAAGTAACCGTCGATGATCCGCGCCTCAATTATCTGGCGATCTTGCCGACTGAATTCAGCGTTAAGTCGTTCGTTCAGAACAGTGGTAAGATCAGGCGCCGAGAGAAACATCGCCAATGGCCCCGCAACCTGGGGATCGAGGACGGCAAGGCGTCCATCACGCACAGTAATTCCACCACTGATCACTCCAGTCATACCGTAAGCCTGGACGCTTATCACGGCGCGTTCGTTTTGAAAGCGAACCTGCACTGCCTCGACCGGCAACGTAGCCCCAATATCGGTTAGATATTCGTTAACCTCGGCTTCGCTAACCGTTACCCTACCTGGTGGCAGAGCTGCAACCAACACCGGCAGCGGAGCACCGGCAACGTCAACCGTCGGCCCTGAAGGGGCGAGCAGATCGGCAAAACGACGACCAAGCGTCACACTGATCTGCGGGCGAACAAGCAACATAAAGAGCAGAGCAATGGTCACCAATCCCAGGCCAATGCGGATGACCTGACTGGCACAGCCAGTTGTTTCTCGCCGCCGGGCAGCGAGCCGACGGGCGGACACGCGCATACGTTACTCCTTCGTGCCTAACGGAAACAGCTCTCCGTCCGCACGGGGACGAAGAGCTGCTTCGTGGTTCCACCCTGTGTTCACCGAACACCATCCGGTGTCCGGCCTCATTCCTCGCGATAACGGGCGAATCCCGTGCTCCCATACTGGCAATCTGCGTTCCGGGAGCCACTCAGAGGGGGTTTTCACCCGATCTGCGACCGAGCACGCTCTCAGTCACGACGCGCTCTCCCTGTGGTTAGTATCGGGCTACTCGTCCTCGTCGGCGCTTTACACTACTGCCGCCGCCATGGTAACGCGAAGCAACCTCAGAGTCAAGCAGATTTGTTATTGGTTTACCACTACACGTTGTTGCCTCAAGTCTCGCCGGATAGATGATAACAGCATAGGATGAAAACGAGAACACGGCATGCGAATACTACCGATTCAACCCATACCTGGAAGCTGATACCATGGCAGCTTATCGTATTCAAATTTACGACGACGATCCAACAGCAGCGCTGGTTACGCAACGTGGCTTGCAAGCTTTGCTTGGTGATGAAGTTATTGTCGAAGCAACCACCAACGCGAACGAGGCCTGGCTGGCGTGTGCCAATGGTCATGTCGATCTGCTGATTGTCGATCCCAGTCCGTACAGTGCAGCAGCGGCACTCATCAAAGCGGTGCGCACATACCGTCCGTACCTCCCTATCCTGGCCCTGACGGCCTATGATACCCCTGGGTTACGCGCCCGAATGCAGGCACTAGGTGTTGAACTCTACGCCGCCAAGCCGATTGAATTGCGCGAACTGGCGCCACTCGTTATGCAGGCATTGCATCAGGTCGTGTAGGTAGGACTCACCTAACAGGTAGTCCTCCTCGCGACCCATCTTCCACTTTCCCTACATGTGCTATCATGTTTGTATTACGAAAGGAGATGTTTGTGCCTGCGCTGCGCATCGATTGGCGCTGGATTGCGCTCTTTGTTATTATCATTGTCCTGGCAAATGCACGGAGTCTACCGTGGCCGATCACTGCCCTGGCCCTCGCGCTGCCAGGCAGTTGGTTGATCTATCATGCTGCCCAAATGCTTGGGCTAGCAATTCCCGGTACGCGACCAACAACCAGGGTCACGTACTGGCGTGGCCGTCGGATCGAAACCAACACGCCAGTACGCCGGAATCCGTTCTGGGATCGCACCAATCTTGTCCCTGGTCTGCTGTATGGCATCACCGGCCTGATGCTGACATTGGCAGCTCTGGCGGTTGTCACCCGTAACCTCGGCATGTAACCTGCGCGACTGAACGTTTGATGAGAAAGCTGTGATAACACTACCCTTTGGCCTGTTTCGTCGGCGACGTTTAACCACCGATCAGCAAGATGTGTTGCTCAACGATCTCGAAGCGTTGTTGCACCAGATCGACGCCGCGCTCGATCAGTTTGGCCCCGATGTCGAAACAACTGACCGCAACGCTCTCACCGGCTGTCGGGCCAGTCTGCGCGAGCTGTTTCTGATCGTTGTCGCCGGTGAGTTTAATTCCGGTAAATCCACCTTCCTCAATGCCTTGCTTGGCGCACAGGTATTACCAGAGGGCGTGACGCCAACCACCGATGCGATCACGTTGCTGAAATACGGTGATGAACCGTTTGATGAACTGATCGAACCCGGTCTACGGCTTCACCACTACCCTGCCGAGATGCTCCGTCAACTGACTGTGGTTGACACACCCGGCACCAACGCTGTCATTCGGCAGCACGAACGTCTGACCCGCGATTTTATCCCTCGTGCCGATCTGGTGATCTTTCTTACCTCTGCCGACCGCCCCTTTACCGAAAGCGAACGGACATTCCTTGAGTTGATAAAAGACTGGGGTAAGAAGGTTGTCGTTGTGATCAATAAAATTGACATCCTAACCCCTGCCGAGCAAGAGCAAGTTGCCCAATTTGTACGAGAGCACGTCAATCGAGTGCTAGAACAATCGCCTGAGCTGTTTCTGGTCTCGGCTCGCCGTGCATTGCAGGCGCGGCAACAACCCGATCATGCAGTCGAGCAATGGCAGGCCAGTGGTATGGCGGCCTTCGAGCACTTCGTGATTGACACCCTCGATGAAGAGACCCGCTTTCGATTGAAGATACTCTCGCCGCTAGGGGTAGCACGACGGGTAACTGAAACATACCTCGCTGCTACCGAATCCCGTCTGGCAACCCTGCGTGATGATGTGTACGCCATTGAGCAGATCGAACGTCAATTGGCCCTTTTTCACGATGAACTGAAGCAAGATGCCGAATACCACATCGGCGAAATTGATAGAGTGTTGATTGCACTGCAAGAACGGGGCGAACGATTCTGTGATGAAACGATCCGACTGAGCCGGATTCGCGATCTGGTGGATGGAAATCGACTGCGAGCTGACTTCGAGCGCGAGGTTATCGGGGATACCTATCACCAGATCGATGAACGCATTCAGAAGTTAATCGACTGGCTGGTTGAAAAAAATCTCCGTCTACAACAAAGTATTGACGAGTTTATTCAACAGCGCGCGCTGGCCTATCGCGACCAGATGTTGGGTCAAGTTGGCGGGAGTTTTGCCTACAATCGGCAGGCTTTGTTAGAACATCTCGGGCAGGCTGCGCAAATCGCTATCGCAAGTTACGACCGTAATGCTGAAGCCCAGCAGTTGGCCGGCGAAATTCAGTCGTCAGTCGCGGCAACAGCCATTACCGGTGTCGGTGCTGTCGGTTTGGGCGCAACCCTGGTTGCTCTGTTTCATACGGTGTTACTCGACGTTACCGGTATTCTGGCTGCTTTGACAGTGGCCGGCCTGGGTTTGGCAATTCTACCGGCTAAACGACGGCAGGCGAAGGAGAGTTTGCGCAAAAAGATCGATGAAGTACGCACCCGGCTACGTGCTGAGTTACGCCAGCAGATCGAACGCCAGAGCGAACAAACCCTGCACCAGATTCGTGAACGGAATGCACCATTTATTCGCTTTGTCCGTGCCCAGCAAGAGCATCTGATCGGTTTACAACGTACCTTTTCTGACCTGATGGTCGCGATTGAGAAGTTTAGCAAGCAGGTTGAGTAGCAGGTTGCCGTAATATATTGCATTGCAGCGGTGAGAGTGAATCAGGCAGGGTCTTCATCTTTTGTGTATCGCTTCTCCGCGGACAACGGGGCAAAACGAGTAATGAACACTATCCAGACGTTGAACACCATCCTGAACCACGCACTTCCCAGGCATAGACCTGTTTTCAAGCGCGCTCCTGGTGGTTCGTTATGACAAGACGAACAGAGCACGCTGAAAAGCAAACGATTGTGCTCTCCGTCCGATCTGCTGCTTATCACACTATATGCGCATCCTGATCCCTTCAGACGTATTCCCACCCGATGGCCGTGGCGGTGCAGCGTGGAGCAGTTACGCTCTGGCCACCGGCCTCCACGCACGCGGACACACCGTACAGGTTCTTGTTCCCTGTCGCCAGCCCTGTCGTTCGCCGCTCGTTGCGTCACTTGCCGGGATACCGGTACAACGCATCCCGTACTATGCGCCGAAGCTGCCATTTATCCAGAACTACGTTCGTCACGAGCGCTTCTGGCCACGACTGGCGCAAGCAATGATCACGGCTGCTCACGACAACGGGGGCGTAGACATTATTCATGCGCAGCATACTCAAGCTGCTGCCGCTGCAATCCTTGCCCGCGAAACGCTCAACGTACCGGTTGTCGTAACGGTGCGTGATCACTGGCCGTGGGATTACTTTGCCACCGGTCTCCATGGAAATCGTCTCCCATACCCTGGGAGTTCGTGGGCCGCGCTAGCTACTGATCTCCCTGCACGCCTTGGCCCATTACGCGGGACACTGGCCATCCCTGCGATTCCGTACATGCTGGCCCATCTTCGCCGACGGGCCAGGTTACTGGCCGCCGCTGATGCGGTGATTGCCCCCAGCCAGTACATTGCCCGTCGCCTGCGCACTATCATTGAACCGCACCGCATCCACGTGTTGCCGAACATTGTTGACATCGCCGCCACTGATGCTATTGCGGCTTCCCCACCCCGTACCAACTGGAGCGGGGCACTCCTACTGTTCGCCGGTAAATTAGAGATGAACAAAGGCGCCGGTCTACTTATTGATCTGATCGCAGCACTGGCTGCGTACCGTCATCAGCTTCCACCCTTTACCCTCTTGATTGCAGGTGATGGCACCATGCGCCAGGCTATTGCCGATACCCTAACCACCTACCGCTTACCCGGTCGAGTACTGGCCTGGATTGATCACGATGAACTCTTACGCCTGACCGGTCGCTGCGATCTGTTCCTCTTTCCCTCGAATTGGGGTGAACCACTGGCGCGGGCATTGATCGAAGCAGCCGCGCTCGGCGCACCAATCCTTGCCATGCCGACTGGCGGAACACCTGATATTGTCAGCCATGGCGAGACCGGTATTCTCGCACCCACGGTACCGGCGATGGTAGCCTGGATTGTACGCTTGCTCAATGATCCGGATACCCGACGGCAATTAGGTGCCAACGCCCGTCGGGTTGCCACTGAGCGTTTTGCCGCCGACCGTTTGCTGCCACGCTACGAATCCCTCTACAACGAACTGTGTCGTGCGAGAGTATAAGAGCCTATCCGATCTATCCTGTCGCAGCAGCAAGCAGATCGGTTGGAGCGCAGCGCTGCTGCGCTCGTACATCCATCGATAGGTTTCATCCGCTGAACTGCGAGACGATTCTTCTGAAAAGCACTCAGTTGAAATAGCGTTTCCAGAGTGTCGCCGTATCGAGAACGGACGGAAAGAAAAGGGTGAGAAACTTCGTTAGTCCATCACTTAGGTACGCGGGCCTCTGGCCCGCATCGCAAGCACCTGGGTACACGGGCCTCTGGCCCGCATCGCAAGCACCTGGGTACGCGGGCCTCTGGCCCGCATCGCAAGCACCTGGGTACGCGGGCCTCTGGCCCGCATCGTGTGCGCCTGGGTACACGGGCCTCTGGCCCGCATCGTGTGCGCCTGGGTACACGGGCCTCTGGCCCGCATCGCAAGCACCTGGGTACGCGGGCCTCTGGCCCGCATCGTGAGTACCTCATATTGCAGAAGAAGATTCGGTCAGGGCGCAGCAGTGCTGCGCCTGTACATCCAGAGACGATCATTCGGCTTGACTCCAGGGGTACCGCAGCTTTATACAATGCTATCACCCCAAACATCTGATCAACAATGTGTATTCCGGCGTTATACCAATTCTGTGAAAAACACCGTCGATTGTGTAGCCATTTATCTCCGCTATTCACTGCCTTACACGCTGCCCCATTCGTGCGTCTGCATGATGGTGTGTGTCGCCATCTTCTTGCACGGCTGGAAGCAGGCTATCCGCCGGTGCACCAGGCTGCTACGAGCTTCACCCTCCCCTTTCGCTCACCTAATGGAATGAGGAAGGGGGCTAGGGGAAAGGTGATCCAGCGTCGTCCAGAATCGGCCCCTGCCGGTACCGCCTTACGGCAAAATCCCAAACTCATTAAACGTGCGCACTGCGGTTACAAATAGTTCAGGCAGCAACAGCGTGAGCGGCTCGCCGAGGCGTAACATCCAGCTAGCTAACAGGGAACTACGGAGCAAGCTGCTCCACGGCTCAACGGGAAAGACCACCAGAACGATCAGCAGTGCTGTGACGGCAAGCAATCCCTGGACTAACCCCAGCAGCGCACCCAGCAGATGATCGAGCCATCCCAAGAAGACCAGCCCCGCCAGTGAATGCAACAACGATGCAAGCAAACTGGCAATGCCGCTTACCAGAAGCAACACAGCAATAAAGCCCAATCCCTGCGCCAGATTGGGATCGGTGATAAACGAACCCAGCCAGACTGCTACCTCATTACCGTATTGCCCGGCCAGCATAAAGCCGACAATAAATCCTACCACTGCCAGCACTTGCCGGATAATACCCCAGTACAGACCGAGAATAGTAAACAGACCAAGAATGACAAACAATACCAGGTCTACTTCAGTCATCGAAGTTCCTTTCTGAACAAATGATCAACACGACATAAAGTCCTTGACGGGCGCGAAACACCTTGATATAATACCCTTACTTGAAAGATTCCTCGTACCGCTTCCCAGAGCACGCATAGCTGTCCCATACGGCGCGCGAGCTCACTGGCACGCGGCAACACCGCCGCAGAAAAGCCAGTCTGTACCCTGCACGTTGGCATCCCGGTAGAAGCAGCATCACCCGAATGGTTGATGCATGCTGCAACGAACTAACACACTCCGCCGGATTGGCGGTGGAGTAATCCCTCAGCAGGAGGATGTATGAACATGACTCTATCCGGTTTTGAGTTGATGAAGATGATTGGCGAGCAGCAGGATCGTCGCCGCTTTCAACAGCTCAACTGGCGCGGTACCTTCGCTGATTACCTCGATATTGTCACCCGCAAACCGCAAGTTGCCCGTAATGCGTTTCAGCGGGTCTACGACATGATTATGTCGTATGGAACCGAGGAGTTTATCGACGCCAAAAAGCGCTTGATTCGTTACAAGTTCTTTTCCGACGAATCGTTCGATGGCGACGACGCGATCTTCGGTTTGGAAATTCCACTCATGCGGCTAGTCAACTTCTTTAAAGGTGCTGCACGCGGGTATGGTACCGAGAAACGAGTGCTCCTACTGCACGGGCCGGTCGGTTCCTCGAAGTCAACCATCGTCCGCCGTCTCAAGCGCGGTCTCGAACACTACTCGCGCACCGAGGAAGGCGCACTCTACACCTACGACTGGTATCCCGGCATCATCGAGAATCATGATACCTTCGATTGGCGCAAGGTTCCCGAATCGGAGTGGGAAAAGTGTCCGATGCATGAAGAGCCACTCCACCTCATCCCTCGTGAATTACGGACAACCTTTATCGAGCGGATCAATGAAGGGCTTGACCCGGATCGTCAAATTCGTATCGAAGGTGATCTCTGTCCGGTCTGTCGCTTCCACTTCCGCGAACTCATGCAGCGCTACGAAGGCGATTGGCTGAAGGTAATAAACCACGTGCGGGTACGCCGGCTAGTCTTCAGCGAGCAGGATCGCATCGGGATCGGTACGTTCCAGCCCAAAGATGAGAAGAACCAGGATAGCACCGAATTAACCGGTGACATCAACTACCGTAAGATTGCCATCTACGGTTCTGATTCTGATCCTCGTGCCTTCAACTTCGACGGTGAGTTCAATATCGCGAACCGTGGCATTATTGAGTTCGTCGAGATGCTCAAGCTCGACGTCGCCTTCCTCTACGATCTGCTTGGCGCATCTCAGGAGCACCGCATCAAGTCGAAGAAGTTTGCGCAGACCGACATTGATGAGGTCATTATCGGCCATACTAACGAGCCAGAGTATCGCCGCCTGGAAAACAACGAATTCATGGAAGCGCTCAAAGATCGCACTGTGCGCATCGACATCCCGTATGTCACGCGCCTGCGCGACGAAGTGCGTATCTACGAGCGCGACTTCAACAAGAAGAAGGTTCGTGTCCATATTGCTCCCCATACGCTCGAAATGGCGGCAATGTGGGCCGTGTTGACCCGTCTCGAAGAGCCGAAGAAGCCGAACCTCACCCTTTTGCAAAAGCTCAAACTCTACAATGGGAAAACACTACCCGGCTTTACCGAAGACAACATCAAAGAGCTGCGCAAAGAGGCGGTACGTGAAGGGATGGAGGGCATTTCACCGCGCTACATCCAGGATAAAATATCGAACGCGCTGGTAAGCAACCAGGAAGAAGGCTACATCAACCCCTTCATGGTGCTCAACGAGCTAGAGAGTGGGCTGAAGAACCACGCACTCATCACCGATGAAGAGCAGCGCAAGCGCTACCGTGATCTGCTGGCGATTGTCCGCGAAGAGTATACGGAGATAGTGAAAAATGAGGTCCAGCGGGCGATCTCAGCCGATGAAGAGGCGATCAAGCGCCTGTGCGCAAACTACATCGATAACATCAAGGCCTACACCCAGCGCGAGAAGGTGCGCAACCGCTATACCGGCCAGTACGAAGAGCCTGATGAGCGTCTGATGCGCAGTATCGAGGAGAAGATCGATATTCCGGAGTCGCGTAAAGATGACTTCCGCCGCGAGATTATGAACTACATCGGCGCCCTCGCAATTGAAGGGAAGACCTTCGATTACCGCACGAACGAGCGGCTCCACAAGGCGCTCGAGCTGAAGCTCTTCGAAGATCAGAAAGATAGCATCAAGCTCACATCGCTCGTTTCGCGCGTGATCGACCGCGATACGCAGGAAAAGATTGACGTGGTGAAGGCTCGCCTGATCCGTGACTTCGGCTACAACGAGCAGTCGGCGACTGATGTGCTCAACTACGTGGCTTCGATCTTTGCCCGTGGTGATACACGTCGCTAAGCCTCGGCAGTAGCTTGTTCAACACTCAACCGACAACCGGCATCGAGGAGGGCGCCGTGTCGCCCTCCTCCGTTACCAGGATTGGTACTCCTATGGCGATGTCAATGAAACGTGCTGAACGCGATCTCAGCCGCTTCCGTGAAATTGTACGCGGGCGGATCAAAAAAGACCTGCGCAAATATATGTCGCAAGGTGAATTGATCGGACGGCAGGGTAAGCGCTTTGTCAGCATTCCAATGCCGCAGATCGATATACCTCAGTTTCGCTATGGTGCTAAACAGGCTGGTGGTGTTGGGCAAGGCGATGGAAACATCGGTGATCCGATAGCACAGGGCGATGGTCAACCCGGCGCCGGTCAGGCGGGTGCTGAACCTGGTCAACACATTCTGGAAGTTGATGTCTCGATTGAAGAACTGGCCCAAATCCTGGGTGAAGAGTTGCAACTGCCCAACATTCAGCCTAAGGGCAAGAAGAATCTGATTAGCGAGAAGGACAAGTATAGCGGTATCCGACGTACCGGCCCGAATTCGCTCCGCCATTTCAAGCGAACGTACCGCGAAGCACTCCGACGCCAGATTGCTGCTGGTGAGTATGACATCAACAACCCAGTGGTGATCCCGATCCCCGATGATATGCGGTATCGTTCGTGGAAAGAAACCCTTATGCCCGAAAGTAACGCCGTCATTATTTATATGATGGACGTGTCGGGTTCGATGGGTACCGAACAAAAAGAGCTGGTGCGGATGACCGCCTTCTGGATCGAGACCTGGCTGCGCTCACAGTATAAGTCCATCGAAATTCGCTATATCGTCCACGACGCCGCTGCCAAAGAAGTCGATCAACAGACCTTCTACCATATCCGTGAAGGTGGCGGTACCAAAATATCATCGGCCTACAAACTGTGCAATCGCCTGATCGACGAGCGTTATCCGGCGACCGAGTGGAATATTTATGCGTTCCACTTTTCCGATGGCGATAACTGGGGCGGTGGTGATACCCGTGAATGTGTGGAACTGCTCAAGCGTGAACTCTTGCCTAAAGTGAATCTCTTCTGTTACGGCCAGGTTCGTTCGCTCTACGGCTCTGGGCGTTTTGCCCATGACCTTGAAGAATACCTGCGCGGCGATGACCGCATTGTGATCGCCGAAATTGCCGATCGTGACGATATTTACGATGCGATCCGCGCCTTCCTCGGCAAAGGCCGCTGATCGCCCTAGCCCGATTTGGTGTGCGTATGAAAAGTACCCGCCTTCCCGCTCATCTCGAACAAGCACGACAGGAGATCGAGCAGATTGCCCGTGAGTATGGCCTTGATTTCTTCCCCATTATCTACGAAGTGCTCGATTACCGAACCCTGTATGAGGTAGCGGCGTTCGGCGGCTTCCCAACGCGCTATCCCCATTGGCGATTCGGTATGGAGTACGATCAGTTGCTCAAGGGCCATGTCTGGACGGGAAGTACCATCTATGAGATGGTGATCAACAACAACCCAGCTTACGCTTACCTGCTCGAGGGCAACGAAGATGTGACGCAGAAGATGGTGATGGCGCACGTCACCGGTCACGTCGATTTCTTCAAGAATAATATGTGGTTTGCCCACACCAATCGCAAGATGCTCGACACGATGGCAAACCACGCCGCCCGTATTCAGCGCATTATTGACCGGATCGGCTACGACCAGGTGGAAGATTTCATCGACACCTGTCTGTCGCTGGAAAACCTGATCGACTACCACGCTCCGTATATTCGGCGCCCCGAGGCGGTAACACCGCGCCCTATCGTGAACGACGAAGAGCCACCGGTCGTCGAGGGCTTACCGGTCGAACGTGAGTACATGCGCGATTACATCAATCCACCAGAGTTTCTTGAAGCCCAGCGCCGAAAACTCGAGGAGGAGCGTGCCCGTCAGCGTCGCTTTCCAGAGAATCCACAACGTGATGTCCTGCTCTTTTTGATGAATTTTGCCCCCCTCGAAAACTGGCAGCATACGGTACTCGAAATCATTCGCGATGAAGCCTATTACTTCGCCCCACAGGGCATGACCAAAATTCTGAACGAGGGATGGGCATGCCTCCACGGTGATAGTCTGATCCCGACCGACCGTGGCATTATCCCGTTGCGTGAGCTGGTCTCGCGCCGTTATCGGTCACAGGTAAGCGATGGCGAACGGCAACAGACGGTGTACGATTGGAATTGTTTCACCGCTTATCCGACCGTAACCATTCATACCCGTGCCGGTTTTACGCTGACCGGATCGTTCAATCACCGTATTATGCTGGCTTCTGGCGAGTGGCGTCGGCTCGATGCCCTTCGCGTTGGTGATCAGGTACGTATAGCCGGTGGTACGGAGCTGTGGGCCACGCAGCCGGCACGATTGCGGCGTCGCATGCCATTGCCGCAGGTGCTGGCAACCGTTGGTGCTACTACCAGTCCATCGTTACCATTGCGCCGCCATCGTTATCACTGTGCTCCGACAGATGTTGTTGATGAGGCTATGGCGACGACTATCGGCCAGCGCTGTGTGATTCATCCCGATCACCACGCGCTAGACGCCATCCGCCGCTCACCACGACCACAGGTCGTCGCATTTCTGCGCGCCTTCTTCACCAGCGCTGTCAGTACTTCGCAAGGTCTAACCATTCACTGCGCCAGTATCGAACTTGCTCAGACGGTGCAACTGCTGTTGGCAAACCTGGGTGTCCTGGCGCGCCGGATCGAGACAACATTGCAGATCGATGATCCTACGGCTCTTGAACGTGCCTACACCACACCATCGCCCCCTGTTCCCTGGACGGACGAGATTGTTGCCATTGAACGCGGTCGTGCCGATGTGTACGATATTTCGGTCACCGAAACGCATCGCTACGCTGCGCAGGGGTTCATCAACCACAACAGTTACTGGCATAGCACCATTATGACCCAGCGTGTCGCTTCGGCTGCCGAGATCATCTCATTTGCCGATCTCCATTCGGGCGTGGTCGCGACAAGCGGTGGTCGGCTCAACCCTTACAAACTGGGGCTAGAACTCCTGCGCGATATTGAGGATCGCTGGAACAAGGGTAAATTCGGCAAAGAGTACGAAGAGTGTGATGACATCGCTCTCAAACGCTCGTGGGATAAACAGCTCGGTCTCGGTCGCCAGAAGATTTTCGAGGTGCGCCGACTCTACAACGATGTGACATTTATCGACGAATTCCTCACCCCAGAATTCGTGATGGAGCAGAAACTCTTTACCTTCCGCTACAATCGCGATACCGATCTCTACGAGATTGCTTCGCGTGAGTTCAAAGAGGTCAAAGAGAAATTGCTCTTCCGGCTCACCAATTTCGGCCAGCCGGTCATCTTCGTCGAAGATGGTAACTACGGCAACCGCGGTGAACTCTACTTACGACATCGCCACGAAGGCGTTGACCTTAAGATGGACTATGCCCGTGAGACGATGCGCAACTTGTATAAAATCTGGACGCGGCCTGTCCATCTGGAAACGGTCATCGAAGAGAAGCGACGTCTACTTTCGTTCGACGGTCGCGATTTTAGTGAGCGACGCATAGATTAGCATTTGGGCAGAGCAGTGTCTGGGAAACTTTAGTGCATTCTCTCACCTCTCAGCACGTGCCGGTATGGTTTCTGCCTCATGAGGCTGCGGAAGCCTGAGTTTCCGCAGCCGATAATGAGTGCAGGTGATGAGAAGTGTGAGAGGCACAAACTCCCAATTCCTCACCCGGTATGGAACCGGTAGGGGATGCCAAGTGCGTTCTGCAGCACGGACACGGCACCACCTTAACCCGACACGGCATACCAAAGCGACCCTCTCATTCCCTTGCGGGCCAGAGGCCAGTGCTCTCAGGTTCCTCTCCTAGGCTCCTGCAGTCACATGCGGGCCAGCGGCCCGCGCTCCCAGGAGCAATGTGCACCCGTTCACCCGCTGGTGTCGCACCGATCATGCCCGTCACCGCATGCATAGTGGGGGCAGGTTTGAAACCTGCCCCCACTAACGATGGGTTCCACCAGCCCACCGCACCATGCGGGCCAGCGGCTCGCGCTCCCAGGAGCGATGTGCACCCGTTCACCCGCTGCTGTCGCACCGATCATGCCCGTCACCGCATGCATAGTGGGGGCAGGTTTGAAACCCGCCCCCACTAACGATGGGGTCTACCCGCGCACCGCACCATGCGGGCCAGCGGCCCGCGTTCCCAGGAACGATGTGCACCCGTTCACCCGCTGCTGTCGCACCGATCATGCCCGTCACCGCATGCATAGTGGGGGCAGGTTTGAAACCCGCCCCCACTATGGTGTGCTGATACACCAAACGATGGGTTCCACCCGCCCACCGCACCATGCGGGCCAGCGGCCCGCGCTCCCAGGAGCAATGTGCACCCGTTCACCCGCTGCTGTCGCACCGATCATGCCCGTCACCGCATGCATAGTGGGGGCAGGTTTCAAACCTGCCCCCACTAACGATGGGGTCTACCCGCGCACCGCACCATGCGGGCCAGCGGCCCGCGCTCCCAGGAGCAATGTGCACCCGTTCACCCGCTGCTGTCGCACCGATCATGCCCGTCACCGCATGCATAGTGGGGGCAGGTTTGAAACCTGCCCCCACTATGGTGTGCTGATGCGCCGAACGATGGGGTCCACCAGCCCACCGCACAGGAGGGGCAGGTTTGAAACCTGCCCCCACCCATGGTGTGCTGATACACCAAACGATGGGTTCCACCCGCCCACCGCACCATGCGGGCCAGCGGCCCGCGCTCCCAGGAGCAATGTGCACCCGTTCACCCGCTGCTGTCGCACCGATCATGCCCGTCACCGCATGCATAGTGGGGGCAGGTTTGAAACCTGCCCCCACTAACGATGGGGTCCACCCGCGCACCGCACCATGCGGGCCAGCGGCCCGCACTCCCAGGAGCAATGTGCACCCGTTCACCCGCTGGTGTTGCACCGATCATGCCCGTCACCGCATGCATAGTGGGGGCAGGTTTGAAACCTGCCCCCACTAACGATGGGTTCCACCCGCCCACCGCACCATGCGGGCCAGCGGCCCGCGCTCCCAGGCTCTCGGGTGACGGGTGTCCGACAACGGTGAACATCGCTAGACCTCCGCTCAGGCATCTACCGCTGCTTTCGTACACTCGTGGTAATATCAGATGAGAAAGAACATCAGCTACCTTTATCACAGGCCGCAGTTGTCTATGATGAATCTCACGATTGAACAGGCACTCTACCAGGCAACCAGGCGTTTGCATTCGCTCTCGTCAACACCCCGGCTTGATGCTGAACTCCTGCTCGCCCATGTTTTGGGCTGGTCTCGCGCCAGAGTAGTTGCCGAACGGGAACAGCGCCTCACGCCGGAACAACAGGCAACGTTCAACGCCCTGATCGAACGTCGTGCCACGTGCGAACCGGTAGCTTATCTGATTGGTCAGCGTGAATTTTTTGGTCTTACCTTCTTCGTTGATCGGCGTGTCCTCATTCCACGTCCCGAAACAGAATTACTGGTTGAGCTAACCATCAAAGAGGCCCAACGCTACGGCAACAAACCACTTACCATCGCCGATATTGGCGTTGGGAGTGGTGCTATCGCAATTGCACTGGCAAAGCATCTGCCTCAAGCCACCATTTACGGCGTTGATCTGAGTACTGAAGCGCTAGAAGTGGCAGCCATTAATGTCAATCGCTATCACCTGCACGAACGGGTCATCTTGCTGCATGGCGATCTCTGTGAACCGCTCCCCACAGCCGTTGATCTGATTGTCAGCAATCCACCCTACACGATTTTGGCCGAGATCGACGAAGGGGTATATCGGCACGAACCACACCTTGCCCTTGACGGTGGCGCCGATGGTCTCGACTGTTATCGTCGCTTGATCCCGGCGACTCCGACCTATCTGAAACCTGGTGGTGCAATATTATTAGAAATCGGCGCCTGGCAAGCGTCATCTGTGACACACTTGCTACGCCAGGTACTACCAGAGGCTGAAATAACGGTACAGCGCGACCTGGCCGGTTATGATCGAGTTGTGCGGGCGCGTAATCGAGATGTCATCCTCTGATCTAGTCCATGGGTACAGATGAAACGTATACTATGGATGGAGGAGGATGACCATGACAACATTCTTTATCGCGCTTGGTATAGCCATTATCACTTTACTTTTTATTCTGCTCTGGTATGTACCACATCTTTTTCAGCAACAAGCCGGTCGAAGTGCTCGCGAAGCTGCACAACTCCGTGATATGTTGCTCGATATGCTCAACGAACAGGAAGCGGTGATGCAGCGACAGGCCCAACTAAGCACAGCGATAACCAATTTGCAGCAACAACTCGCCCAATTGATGACAGCATCAAAAAATCACGCTGTAGCGAGTGAAGTTGACGTACAATCAATACGACAGTTAGAAGAGCGTATCACTGCGCTCCATCAGCAGCTTCAGCGCTGGATTGAGCATCGCGGGCAACAGCAACGTCACCGCGATGTCGCCGAGAATGAATCCTGGGCGAACCTGCTCAGTCTCCTGGCTGCAATCCAGGAACGATTGGCACAACTGTCGGTTGAACGAATCAACGTTTCGGTGGGGCTACAGGCTCGCACCCTGCTGGAAGAGTTGGAACAGGAAATGGCCCAGTTACGCAGCATTTCCGAAGATATTGCGACGCTACAGTGGCGATTACGCCGCTCTCTTCACGAACGTGAAACCAATGTTGCGCAACTGCGGGCACGATCAGCAAGTTCTTCCTCAACGGTGAGGCCAGTATGAGTATTATCGTTATTGATAATCAACGGGTGCATTACGAAGTCTTTGGCCGCGGTAAGCCTGTCGTTTTCCTTCACGGTTGGTTGGGAAGCTGGCGCTACTGGTATACGACGATGGAGATTGTCGCGCAACAGTTCCGAGCTTACTCCTTCGATTTTTGGGGTTTCGGCGAATCGCGCACAAATGACATGCCTACCATCCAGGGATATTCCAACCAGGTCATCCGTTTTCTCGATGCAATGGGCATCGAGCGCGCTGCGCTGGTTGGTCATTCAATGGGGGGAATGGTCGCAATGAAGACCGCCATCGAGCATCCTGGGCGGATAACTCGCGTGGCGACAGTCGGTGCACCGATCGACGGCAACTCGTTATCCTGGATGCTCAAACTGGTTGATCGCCCATTCTTTGCCGAATTTTTTGCCCGCCGACCATGGTTGCGCCGGTCACTCTTCCGGTTCTTCTTCGGCGATTCGCTCGATCCGGAAGTGAATGAAGTATTGGAAGATAGCACTAAATCAACAGCCGATACTATTCGCGCCGCTATCCATTCAATGTGGCGTACCAACCTCACACCACTGTTAGACAACTTGCGCGTGCCAGCATTAGTGGTACACGGCGCCCGTGATGAGATTGTCAATCCAAACCAGCTCCAGCTTTTTACGCATATTCCTCTCGCGCAAGTGGTACGGATGGAACACAGCCGTCATTTCCCATTCGTTGATGAAGCTGAACAATTCCACGCAATCCTGCTCGACTTTCTCAAACAACCCGATCCCATTGTGCCAACGCGCAGAGTGACGTCGCCTCCCACACCTTCCCCACCACAACCAACATCACCAGCTTCGTCAACCGACGAAAACCCGCAAGTAACTGCCAGTAGTCACGAGGTCATGCCGCCACCGGTTACTACTATCCCTCGATCTGCACCACCTGCCGGAAGTTGAGAGATACGAGATGAACCTACCGGTTTGTGCGAGTATAACGACGGTAGGGACGCAGTGATGTCGTACCCTACCGTGTGATAGATCATCCCACAGCCTCGCCAATACGAAAAGATAAGCGACAGCGAAATGCTTACCTGAAACGCGAAGGGGTGAAGATACTCGCACGTATCATCGTGTACGCTGGTGGCTCATCATCACCGGTCATGACGATAAGGCTCATAAGCACGCTATATCTCTTCCAATAACTACTTCTCTTATTGTCGTATGGTGAGCAGTTTTCATCGGTATTAAACGCATCTGAAATTTATGCCTGCGGGCCATTTCTTTTACTTCCTCTGACTTATCGTATGTCATGAGAAAGTTACCCGTGAGTGTCTCGCATATGGTAAACAAATTCTCATGATCAATCTGGTGGTGTTTATAGAGTCGTTTCCCTGCCCGCTTGCCACCAGCAGTATAAGGGGGATCAATAAAATAGATGACATCCTCGCGGTCAGCAAACTCCATCATCACCTTCAGTCCATCATCGTGACGAAAGTCAATCCTGCTCGCAATATGACTGAGATGAATAATTCTCTGCGCAAGGGTCTGCGGATACCATCGAGAGCCAATTCCTTTCCCATTCTCGCCATGCTTGATAAAGCGAGAGCCTTTGGCGAGGATTCCGCCGTGTAACGTTCGGTTCTTCAAAATCGTTTGAAATGCTTTCTCTCTTGTTGTTGTCGGAACCCGCTGAAGTTCCGCTTCAACGTTTTCTCTCGTCATTTGGAATGTCACGATTTGATGAGCCAACCACTCAGCATCACCACGAACAATCGTTTGCCAGACTGATGCAACCTCATCGTCTAACTCAACCATCACGACCGTTTCAACCCACTGTTCAAAGAGAGCGGTAAGGCTAATAATACCGCCACCGACGAACGGTTCTATAAGCACACGTGGTTTGTACTTCAGACTATTCATCCAGCGTCGAAATGCCGGCACAAACCACGTCTTTCCACCGGGATAGCGGAAAGGGCTTCGTTGAGGGACAGAAGCAACATTTACCGGACGCAAGATAGGTTTATCGTCAGATAGTTCAGGAAACAATGGGAGCTGTTGCTGCTTTGTCATAGTTCAAAACGGCCTCTCCATGGTCTGATTCGTTGGCGGATTTTCCAGGTGTTCATCAAGTTTTTCCTGGAGCAACTTGATGAAATCCCCTATCTGCCCAGGAAGCGGTGTGGTGATAGAAAGCAAAGCCGACTCGAAATCGGTAAAAATCTCATCCACTTTTGTAAGGTAGTATCGACCAGGTTTATGATTGTCGTCCGCATGAATTTTTAGATCGTAGACCAGCCATGCAATATCAGCTTGATCCTTTGGAACTTGTTTCAGCGTGGGCAAAGTAGCAAAAAAGTTCGGTTCAGCGCTACGGCGATTTTCTTATTCCAACTGTGTAAGATTCCACCCTTATAAACAAGCTGCGGAACAAGTCGCTTTCGAGAAGAGGAAAGGTAATCAGGACGAGGATAATTTGCTTTATTCGACCAATCCATCGAAGCTCTGCTCGCTGGGTCTTCCATATAATACTCGAATGGTTCGCGAACATTCCCAGAAATGTAGACAGCCTGAATCTCAAGGGTGCCAAAATCAACGACTTTACCGGCATCATCATAGGCAACGAGCACCACATCAATGCTGCCGGCGGGCTTACCTGTCGCATCGTTTAGACGAACCTCAGTGAGAGAAGTCCACTTCACTCCCTCCGCAAAGAAGAAAGAAGCGGCATGGTCGGTAATGATCCAATCCTGGCGGAAGCGGATTGGACAGGTAATGACCACCTAGTTCTCATGATTGATACTACAGACGCCAAGCGGGTTCCTTGCCTTGTCTTTGGTACAGTTCGGTACTTTATTGTTGAAGGGGCAGAGACGATGAGAACGATACCGCTTCGCTATTTCGGTTTGGTCTGTAACGAGGTAACCGAAGACCTCAGCTAATGGCTGTCCCTTATGCATCCTGCACGTCCTACCTGAAGATTCTGCTTTGTCCAATACCTTGACCGTCTTTGAATAACACTTGGAGCAATCTCGAGCACTCGCTCATCAGCGCAGAACTTCTACCTCAAGGTACACTGCCCGGCTGATTGCTGATCGAGGTCTGAACTAAACCGCTATGTACTACGATTTTACAACATATCTTGATTGCTTATTTATGTTTGTACCGATACCATGCAATACGTGGTGCATGTACCCTGCATTCACACCCGGTATTGATGCGTGCGGGGCGCCACTTACTGCCCATCAGTTCCAACTCTGCACGGCCCGTTCATGAGAAACCGTGGATGCTGCTTTATAACTCGTCCCAATGCCTCAAATCGCCCTAAATCCCTCCTTTCAACTGCCAGCGAGGAGCAGGGAGGGAATCCGCCCCTACCGTGCGCTGACAGGTATGATCGGCGAAACAACACATAGTCAGATGTTTGCCTAACCATCAGACACCCTAACCACCGTCTCGGCAGGTTTTCGATGACGTAAGACCCATTTCGCTAGTTCAAGAACCGGCACTACGCTCAAAGCCACCCCAATAATGACGAGCCAGTCGATCAGTGATAGCGGAAAGGTAGTAAATGGCTCGTGCAAGAAAGGCAGATAGACGATGGCCAGTAACAAGAGCATTTCCCACAGGATCGCCAGATTCAGCCAGCGGTTCGCAAAGGGGCGATGAAACACCGAAAGGTGATCGGAACGAAAGTTATACGCTTTGAAGAACTGAATCAACACCAACGAAACGAAGGTCATCGTCATCGCCTCAACGATGCCACGCCCACTCTGTAATGCCCAGACAAAGAGCACGATATTGACCAACGCCGACCACAACCCACCGATGACCATCAGCCCAACGATAGGACGAGTGAAGATACCACGCCGCGGATCACGTGGTAGCTGGCGCATCAGATCGTCGTCAGGAGGATCAACTGCCAACGCGAGCGCTGGCAAACCATCGGTTGCAAGATTAACGTATAGGATTTGAACGGCAGTTAGCGGCAGGGGTAAGCCGGCAAGCGTAGCACTGGCCATCAGGGTAATTTCTCCGATATTCGATGACAGCAGATACATCAAGTACTTCTTGATATTGCCGAAGATTCGTCGTCCCTCTTCGACCGCTGCCACAATTGAGGCAAAATTGTCGTCGGTGATGGTCATTGCGGCAGCTTCTTTCGTGACATCGGTACCGGTAATCCCCATTGCAATCCCGATGTCAGCTTTCTTCAGCGCCGGTGCATCATTCACACCGTCACCGGTCATCGCTACCACATACCCTTTCTGTTGCAGGGTCGTCACTACACGCAGCTTATGCACCGGCGCTACTCTGGCGTACACGTCGATTGTGTCGACTATGCGTGCAAATTCCTCATCGCTTAAGGTATCGAGTTCATTACCGGTAATGACTCTGCCATGGACAAGCAACCCCAGCTCACGAGCAATTGCAGCCGCAGTTAACGGGTGATCACCGGTTATCATGACGACCCGAATACCGGCTGTCTGACAGGTCTGAATAGCTGTTTTCGCCTCGGGACGAGGTGGATCGATCATACCGACTAAGCCGAGGAAGGTTAGATCGTGCTCGGCATCGCTCAGGGTAGCCGGTGCTTTCGTCGCAATTGCCAGTACCCGCAAAGCTGACTCAGCCATTGTTTGCGCTGCCTGTAAGATGGTTTCCCGGTCAGCCAGACTCAGCGGCGCGACTCCGTGTGGTGCCAGCCAATGACGACACGCGGCCACAATGACCTCTGGTGCCCCTTTGGCGTAGGCAACCGTCTCCCCGTGTTCGTGATGCAGGGTAATCATGCGTTTGGTTTCCGAAGAAAACGGAATCTCGGCCACACGTGGCGCATTGGCAACCAGGTCATCAACAACCAGACCAGCTTTCATCGCAGCTACGATCAGCGCCGCTTCGGTCGGATCACCCTGTACTTGCCAGCGCTGATCGCGGTAGACAACCCGTGCATCGGAAGCAAGCGTAGCAGCGCGCAACAACTGACAAACTGCCTCATCGGGCAGGACGAGGTGATCGTCACAGCGAAACTCACCGACCGGCTCATAACCGGAACCGGTAATTTCCCACCAACGACCGGCAACAAACACCCGGCGGGCCGTCATCTCGTCTTTCGTCAGTGTGCCGGTTTTGTCGGTACAAATCACCGACGTACTCCCCAACGTCTCCACTGCTGGCAGGCGTCGCATCAGCGCATTCCGCTTCACCATGCGCTGTACTCCGATTGCCAGCGAGATAGTCACTACTGCCGGTAAGGCTTCAGGAACAACGGCGACGGCTAAGGCTATCCCAAAGATGATCATCTCGACCAGTGGCTGACCACGCCAGAAGCCGAGCAGAGTAATAACAGCCACAATGACCAACGCGACGCGCGCCAGCGTATGACCAACCTGGTCGAGATTCTCTTGCAGCGGTGTTCGCCCGGTTTCAATCGTCTGCAACATCGTGGCAATCGTGCCAAACTCCGTCTGCATGCCGGTCGCCACGACAATGCCACGTCCGCGTCCGTAACTGACCGAAGTTCCAGCGTAGACCATATTCTTGCGCTCGGCGACGGGTACTGATGGCGGTAAGGTTATCGCGGCAGTCTTCTCAACCGGAAGTGACTCGCCGGTAAGCGCAGCTTCTTCGATCTGAAGATTAACTGCCTCGATCAGACGCAGATCAGCCGGTACACGGTCGCCAGCACGCAAGAGCACGATGTCGCCAGGCACCAGTGTGCGAGCCGGTACAACCTGCTCACGGCCATCACGCAAGACAGTGGCGTTGGGAGCTGCCATCTGCCGGAGCGCTTCAATTGCTCGCTCAGCACGGTATTCCTGAATAAAGCCGAGCAAAACAGCGAAGAGTACGATGACAATGATGGCAATCGATTCGATACCGTGCCCAAGGAGTATTGACAGGCCAGTAGCGATTAGCAGGATAATGATCAGGATATTCTTGAATTGATTGAGCAGAATTGTCCAGGGTGAAATACGAGTCGTCGCTTGCAGTTCGTTTGGACCGTACAGCGTTAATCGGCGCGCCGCTTCGTCACCGGTCAAGCCCTGTGGTGAAGTGTATAGTTCAGTGTATACAGCAGGTAGATCGAGTGCATGCTAGAGCAACGGTGATTGACGATGCTCAACGTTCGGTATTGCCATGAGATAGCTCCTTAACGAGCTGCGGTAAAGCCAAGATGAATATGTACAGTCTCGCTACCTTCGAGCATAGCACGCCACTATCGGCAATACAAGCGGTGCAGCGAGTCAATCTGCTAACCAACCATCGGATAGCGCCGGTTGAGAGGGTTGCAACGTCTTTCTCTCGGCGATGATTGTGGGTTGAAAACCGATCCTAGATGGCATACTGATGCGCCAGACACAGCTCTCTGGCCATACACTGCGAGATGCAGGTCAGAGGCCCGCACCAGGGATTGGCAATTTTTCACGAACCGGCAATGGTGATGAAGGAAATATAGGGCGGACGGGCGGGGAAGCGTCTCGCTGCCGCTTGCAAGGAGATGCGACAGTTGAAGCCTTCCGGTAGTGGACTTAAGTCATGGCAGACTTCAGGGATCATCGGCAGCGGAGGCGTGTGGTTCGTCGGTATCGCTCCGCAGCACATCGTCCGATCACCTTCGATAACCGAACAGAAATCTCTGGTTGCCTGCTCTTGCAGCCAACAAAAGAGGTAGTTTCAGGTATAATTAATTAACTTCAAACGCATAAAAAACCTATTGCAAGGGTGCTCAGGGTGAGGAACACAATCGGCAGCCTGATGCAGAATGATAGCTAACCCTCGGCCAGACCGATCTGGTCGTCCTAAGCCTACCGAAGGAGGAGAGCGTGATTCGGGTTCTCATTGTAGATGATCACCCGATTGTGCGCGAAGGTCTGCGCAGTCTCATTCGTCAGCAAAGTGATATGACACTGGTTGGGGAAGCCGATGACGGCACCAAAGTGGTTTCGTTAGCAACCACCTTAAAACCTGATGTTATCACTATCGATTTACGTATGCCCAGCGTCGATGGCATTGGCGTCTTGCGCCAAATGCGCGAACTATCGCCATCGCCAGCCTGCCTGGTACTTTCCAACTATAACGAACCCGATTACGTAATCGCGGCTATCGAAGCCGGAGCACGTGGCTTTCTCTTGAAACACAGCGCGTACACCGCCATTATTGATGCCATCCGCACGGTCGCCAGCGGTGAATATGTCATCTCACCACATCTGGTTGGGGTACTCTTCACCAATGTCGCTGAGCTACAGCGCGAGCGCTTACGGCAGGCGTTAGCGGATGATGAAAGTGCCCTACGCTTGCTACGAGCACTGGCCAATGGTGCAACCACAGCCGAAATTGGGACAATGTTGCATATGAGTGAAGTAACGGTCAAACGTAGAATTCAAGAACTGATCAAGCTCCTTGGGGTACGGAATCGTACTCAACTAGTTGCCGAGGCAGTACGTCGTGGATGGATTTGAGGGCTTCCCGCCAGCCGTTATCAGGAAGGGAATTGCAGTGCACGGCGACAACACCCAACCATGCCCCCTGCCCACCGGTCTTTTTGCACAAGGGAGTGTACAACCGGTTCCTGTATCGCAGATACAGTGAAATATCCCAAACAGGCGTTACCTGAAAAATCATCACAAATGAATGCAGCTATAGATCAACGCTCGTTATTATTCTCAACAACTCTAACGGTATTTATATGGAACGTCTTGCCTCCTTCATAACCGGGAGGGCAGCCGATTTACGGCGATAACCTGACCGGAAGGACGTCATCTCTGCCGAAACGGCCATCGTTCTGGGCTGGCGCCAAGCGCCAGTCGCCATCACCCCTACCTATTGACCTCTTTGGATCGTTAATCTGACCATTTCGGATCTTCACCTCTTTGAGATCAGTAGTCTATACTACGAATATCCTAAAGCTATCAGATTCCTTAGCAGGCGAGGAGTGAGATCTATGACAGATCAAGAGGTCAGGCTCCCGGAAGAAGAGACCGATCGCCCGACGAAGGGTCGTCTCGACCGACGGAGTTTTCTCAAACTAGGCTCAGTCAGCGGCGCTGCTGCCATCTTGGCCGCGTGTGCCGCTCCGCCACGCGCACCAACCGCCGTTCCACCAACGTCAGCTCCGCAAGCGCAGGTTCCTACACCGGCTCCGGCTCCATCACCGGTCGTCGTTACCGAAAAGGTTGAGGTCCCGCTGATCAGTGAGGTCTTACCCTACCCACGCCTGAAGATCGCGACCCTCAACGATCTGAAAAATGGAGTGTTCGGTGCCACCTACCCTGACCAGCTTTCTCCGATCCAGGTTCTCAAGCTAGGGAAAAAGGTTCCTGGCGGCGTGGGACCAGACGAAGACATCGTGGCGTACAGCGGATTATGCACCCACATGGGATGCCCCATGAACTACGATCCGGCCACCAAAATTTTTGTCTGTCCGTGCCACTACAGCCATTTCGATGCTGAAGCCGACGCGATTCTCATTAATGGGCCAGCGACCCAGAATCTACCACGCATTATCCTGGAGGTAGAGGGCCAGGATATTTACGCAGTTGGGGTGCAGGGATTGATCTACGGACGACCGCATAATCTCAGCCTGACTGAGCTATAGGAGGGAAAGACTATGCCTGTGTACCGTCCAGCCGATCGATTGGTGTTACCGCCGGTCGATGCTGAAAAATATCAAACCGTATGCCATTATTGCATTGTCGGATGTGGCTATCATGTCTACAAGTGGCCAGAGGGACGCTCAGGAGGATTGCTTCCCGATCAGAACGCGCTGGGAGTAGATTTTACCAAACAGGTCGCTCCGCTAAGTGGTGACTGGATTGCCCCTGCTCATCATTCGATCATTACCGAGCGTGATGGTCGTCGCTATCATATTGCTATCGTCCCTGACAAGGAATGTGTGGTCAATAAGGGACATCACTCGGCGCGTGGAGGTTCACTCGGCAGCAGCCTCTATCGGCCAGACGGCCCAACCCATGTTCGGCTAACCCATCCCCTCGTCTACCGCGCCACCGAGCAGGTACCAACAACGTGGGACGATGCGATAGATCTGGCAGCGCGCGTTATCTATGGCAGTATCCAGCGCGACGGCAACAACTCGATCTTTATGAAAATCTTTGACCACGGCGGCGGCGGCGGTGGATTTGAGAACAATTGGGCGGTTGGGAAATTCTTCTTCAACGCCGTCCAGACGATCAACTGCTCGATCCACAACCGTCCGGCGTACAATTCTGAAGTTCATGCCTCGCGCGACATGGGGGTGCCTGAACTCAATTTTGCTTACGTCGATGCTGAACTCGCCGATACCATCGTGTTATGGGGCGCCAATTCCTACGAAGCTCAGACAAACTTCTACCTGGTCCATATGCTCCCGAATATCCAGGGCACAACGGTAAACGCCAAAAAGGACGCTCGTCCAGGCGAACAGGTTGGCCCTGGCCGGATCATCATTATCGATCCGCGACGCACGGCCACAGTGGTCGTTAGCGAGCAGGCCGCCGGAAAGGATCGGGTGTTGCATCTGCAACTCAACCCTGGCACCGATATTGCGCTGGCCAACGCGATCGCACGGGTCGTCTACGAACGGCAATGGCATGATAAAGATTTTGTCGCCAACCGGGTCGAAGCGGAAACGGTGCAGCCCTTCCTCGATCAGAGTCTCCAGATCAGTAAGAGTCTCGATGAGGTATTGGCCGAAGCCGAAAAAATCACCGGCCTGTCACGCACCCAGATCGAGCAGGCTGCAAGCTGGATTGCCGAGACTAAGAGCGATGGGACTCGACCGCGGGCAATCTTCCTGTACGAGAAGGGTGTTATCTGGGGATTGAAGAATTACGAGAATATCGGTAGTATTGTCAATCTGGCACTCCTGACCGGCAACTTTGGCAAACCTGGTACAGGTTGTGGTCGCCTGGGAGGGCATCAGGAAGGATATGTGCGCCCTGGCTACCCCGGCCCACGCCCCGCGCCGTATGTTGATGATCTGCTTAGCCAGGGGCAGGGGAATGTCTTCTACGTCGTTGGGTGCAACCCGGCGGTAACCACCCTCAATGCGCAGCGCATGCGCGAGACGTTACAAACCCGTGGGAAGCTGGTCAGAGATGCACTTGATGCCAACTTCGCCGCTGACAATGCAACGAAAGCACAGGCTATCCTCGATGCTGTCAAGCAAGGTGGGTTGTTTATCATCGTGCAAGACATCTACCCCACCGAGACGGCAAAGCATGCCCACGTGGTCTTCCCAGCAGCAGCCTGGGGCGAAAGTCCGATTACGTCAATCAACGGTGAACGTCGTTTGCGGCTGTACGAGCAGTTCATGGACCCACCGGGCATTGCCGAGCCAGACTGGAAGATTTTCGGGATGCTGGCTCAGCGTATCAAAGCCCTGGCCCAAACTGACGGTAATACCGACATCGCTCAACGATTCAGCGGTTTCGAGTGGAAAACCGCCGAAGAGGTCTTCCTGGAAGGTGGGCAGACATTTGCCGATGGCGTGAAGGCCAGTACTGAACGATACAAGGGTGTTGATTACGCCTTTCTCAAGGCAGCCGGTAACAACGGTATTCAGACCCCGGTAACTATTGTCAACGGTAAGCCGCAAGGACGGGTACGTTACTTTGAGAACGGTGAACCCTTCTACACCGAAAGTGGCAAGGCCAAGATGCTGCCGACGTCGTGGCCCGGATTCCCGGCCATCGTCCAGGAGCAGATCAACAAGTATCCATACTTCCTGACTAACGGGCGCAACAATAACTGGCAGACTCTCTACAACGACATGAACATACCCTTCTTTGCCGAACGAACGCCATTGCCATACATCGAGATTAGTCCAGAGGACGCAAAGAAGGAGGGTCTCCAGCCAGGTGATATTGTGCGCCTGTTCAACGACTACGGCGAGACAATGGCATACACTGTAGTGAGTACCAGTGTTAAACCGGGTGTGATCTTTATGCTGTTTGCTCACCCGCGGGCGACTACGAATAGTCTGACCACACCGTATGTTGACCCGGCGGTCATTATCCCGTACTACAAAGGAAGTGCCGTAGGTTTGCAGCGCATTGGCCGTCTCGCCGATCTGGATGCACGTCTGACATACAAGCCAACCAATTTTGATAAGGTGGTGTAACGGCCCGTCGTTGTCCGATTTCCCCCTCACCTTCCCCCCGGCCCCCTTCCTCTCCCGCGCTGCGGGAGAGGAAGGGGGAGGGTGTCCCCGCACCTGCCTCCTGGCGTTCGCACCTGCCTCCTGGCGCTCGCATCTGCCTCCTAGCGCCCGCATCTGCCTCCTGGCCCCCTCACCTTCCCCCCCGGCCCCCTTCCTCTCCCGCGCTGCGGGAGAGGAAGGGGGAAGGAGGAAGGGGGGATGGAACATGGCGCGCGAAAGCATGTTGGCACCCCTCACGCAATGGTTGCACAGGGACGAGACGTGCCCAATGAGAAGGCTGGGTTTTTTGATCAGGTTCTCAGGACGGGTTCGCGATAATGCATGGCTGTTCGTGTGCCATTGTGATGGAATGGGGCTATCCTGCGGTTTGGTATAATGCGCTGGCCCGACGGGAGAGATGACCTGTCGTATCGAGGATCAGCTATGGAATTGTTGAATCACCTTAATCCGGCGCAGCGATTAGCCGTGACTGCACCCATTGGGCCAGTGTTGGTCAAAGCGGGCGCCGGTAGTGGCAAGACACGGGTACTTACGTTGCGGATTGCGTATTTGATCACGCATTATGGTGTGGCACCGCAACAGATTCTGGCGGTGACGTTCACCAACAAAGCGGCACGAGAGATGCGCGAACGGTTACGCCATTTACTCGGCGCCCGGATTCGTGGTCTGACTAGTGGGACGTTTCACGCCGTCTGCACCCGTATTCTGCGTGAGTCGATTGAAGGTCGTTTAAAGGGGTACACTGCCTCATTTTCCATTTATTCTGAAGACGAGCAGTTACAACTGGTAGCAGAAGCGCTGGCCGCAGTTACCGAGACTCCGCCGCGTACAATCGAGGCTGATGAAGTGCTACGCCTGATTTCACGGGCCAAAAGTCGTATGCTTACCCCTCGGCTGATGGCGCGATTTGCTGTCGATCCGCTTGATCGTTTTATTGCGGCCTGTTACCGACGTTATCAGCGTGCACTTGAGCAGGCGAATGCCCTCGATTTTGACGACTTGATCCTAAATACCTACCGTTTGTTAAGTGATGATCCTGATCTGCTGTCCACGTATCAGCAACGCTGGCACCATGTATTGGTTGATGAATATCAGGATACGGATCCAAGTCAGCACGCTTTGATCGAGCTGCTCACCCGGCCAACGACGCAACGTCCCCGTTCGCTCTTCGTGGTGGGTGATGCAATGCAAAGTATCTACGGGTTCCGTAACGCTGATCACAGCATTATCAGCCGGTTTTCAACCGATTTTCCCGATGCCCAAGTCATAGAGTTGACGACCAATTACCGTTCGCGACAGCCAATTCTCGATGCGGCCTACGCCATCATCCGGCATAGTCGGAGTGTAGCGCCGATGGAGTTGCGCGCTGCTGCACGAGTCAATAGTGAACGCTGTGTCTTGATCAGTGAGGCGAAAGATAGCCGTGATGAGGCTGAACAAGTAGCGCGCACCATTGCCGATCTTCAGCGACAGGGACGACAATTACGCGAGATTGCCGTGCTCTACCGGACACGACACATGAGTCGTCCGTTCGAGCAGGCTTTTCGTCACGCTCGTATTCCCTACCTGGTTCGTGGTGGCGTAAGTTTCTTTGATCGAGCAGTGGTACGTGATGCACTGGCTTATCTGCGCTGTATCGCGAATCCTGCCGATCATCTGAGCCTGACACGGATTGCCAATGTGCCAGCCCGTGGTTTGGGCGGACAGGCGTTGGCAACTATCGCCGCTTATGCCGCATCTCAGTCGTTGACCCTTAGCATGGCACTCGGTCACGCTGGCGTTATTCTTGGTCTGAGTGCACGTGCGGTTGAGGGGGCGCGTCGGCTCTTTGCACTGTTGCAGCGCTGGTGGCGGTTAGCCGAAGGCACGATGCCGCCCGATCACCTGTTAGCCGACGTGTTGGAACAGAGTGGCTACATGGCTGCCTTAGCTGAACGTTTCGATGCAGAGGAGCTGGCCGAAGCTCGTGCGTATTTGCAAGAGTTGATCCGGGCGGCTGAAGAGCACACCGATCTACGTTCGTTTTTGCAAGAAGTAGCACTGATGACTAATGTTGATGATGAAGACGACGAACGTGATCGCGTTCAGCTCTTAACGATTCACGCTGCAAAAGGTCTGGAGTGGCCCTTTGTGTTTGTGGTCGGTATGGAAGAGGGTACGCTACCGCACGAGCGGAGCATAGGCGATCCTGCGGCACTGGAGGAGGAGCGACGATTGTGCTACGTTGCGCTCACCCGTGCTGGCGAGCGGCTCTATCTCTCGTGGACAGCGAGCCGTAACCGGGGGCAGCGGCTGAAACCATCACGATTCCTCGATGAAATTATTGCGTTTGGCCGGGAACGAAGTCGACGTGAGCAGAGCTGATGTCAACCACCTGGGTGCGCGGGTCTCTGATCCGCGTATGCGGTGGGTGGCCGAGACCCATCAGTTGACGCATTCAGTACACCTCATCCCCAGGTACCCGCAAGCGAGGGCAGAGGGTCGAACCTATCTCTCCTGCTGCGATGACGTGCATGATCGGCGAGTTAACAGAAGACTGGTTAGAGCACCTTGGAAGGGGAAGCTATCCGTCCCTCTCCCTCCTCACCTCCATCTCCTGTCGGGTAGGGTAAAAACGCTGCAAAGCCACAGATACTCTGTGCGGTATTCATGCCCGCGTACAATCAGGTGATGATCGGCCTGTTACGACAAGACGAAAAGTGCCCCTATGACTAATAGCACCACAAGCAAAGCCGTCAATGCGACCAGCGCAATCCGTTCGAGATTCCAGAGGGGCACAGTGCTCGTGAGCATATCGTCTGGCCCGATCAGATACAGCTCACACTCTTGATTGTCGAGAATGCCATTAATTTGGGTCATGGTCACGCCTTTTATCCGCAGCATCGCCCGTAGCGGTCGGGTATCTTTACCGGCTTTCGTAATCGCCTGATCGATCAAGGCACTCAATGACCCCACACTACGCCACTGACTGTCGTAGAGATCAATCTCTGCTTCATAGACCTGCTGCGCACGCTGACGGAGGAGCGCACGGACGTTGTTGGGTAACCCTTCGCTATCGTCATCATTACTGTACTCAATCGCACGTCGTGACCAGCGGAACACCTTTTCTTCAGCCAGATTCCCATTCCCTTGACATTTCTCACAGCGAATCTTCTGGTACCCTTTACAGGTGGGACAGGTCTGTTCGATTGGATCGGCTTCATCATTGCGTCGTTTGCGTGGTTTAACGATCCCTTTGCCCTGGCACTGTGGACACATCACTTGCCCTGCTCCTTTACATTCCGGGCAGGTAAAGAAGCGGCGCGAACCCGGCAATACAACTTCACCACCTGCTTCCGAGTTAAAATCTTGCGGAGCCGGTAGCGGAACGTTCCAGAGTTCCAGGGCCGGTTCGGCTTGTGGCCGTTCATCAAGACGCATTGGTCTCGTTCGGATAGTTGGCTCAGTACGAGTTTCGTAGAGTACCTGCAACTCGTAGAAATAAATGTTAAAGCTGGCAATCGACTCGAACTCGATCAGTTGTCCCAACGCAGCGCGGCGGAAGTAGCCCTTCCGGCTCCAGTTATTAAGCCACTGCCGGACATAATTACGGCGATGCCACTTGTCGGCGCGCTTCCGCGCTTCGCTGAGAAAATCGTGAAACTGGCTGGCCAGATCGGCCAGTTCCGCACTCAGTGCCAGTTCGAGCGGATTCTCGAACCACTCAGCGCATGTTTCCCAGCGCGACTCCTCCATATCAGTGGTGGTCTGATCGAGCAGAGTGCGGAGTGCCAGCCGTAATGCGTTTGCAGCAGCACCGGCAGTCGTGAAACGCACGTTTGGATGGGGTGATAACATCCGCAAGAGGACTCGTTCGGCCAGGGCAAGTGCCTCTGGTTTCCCGGCGAGGTCTAACTCGACAATCAGGCCGGTGGGTGGGAGTTCACCACTGAGGAGATGATACGCGACAGCGCCGAGACTATAAATATCAAGGGCAGGACTGGCTTTATGCTCGGCCAGCCGCAATTCTGGGGCCGAATAGGGTGTCACATAATCTGCCTCATCGATCTGGCTCAAATCGGGTGCGTCGGGAGCAGCAGCAAGGCTGAGATTGGTGAGATAGGCATTGCCCTGCGGTGTCACCAGAATGTTGGCCGGTTGTACGTCACGATGGACGACCTGCTGTTCGTGAAGATAATCAAGGACATCCGCGATCTGGGTAATGATCCGCATTGTCAATGCCAGGTCAAGCAGACCTTCGCTCAGCAGGTCGCTCAGTGGACGGGCATCGATATATGGCGTCACCATATAATCGCCATAGCGATCATCGTGACCGGCATCGATCACCGGTAACAGATGGGGATGGCTCAGGCTTGCAGCAAGGCGCGCTGCTAATTGAAACCGGCTGCTGGAAATCCAGTCGTGACGACGCAACAACGAAATAAAGACCGGTCGGTTGAGCGTCTGATGAACTGCTCGATAGATGATCGATAACTCATCCTGCCCAAGCCGTTCAAGCAGCAGGTATTCACGTAGTTCAGTGTTTTGCCCGTCTTTCAATCGTGGTTCAGGACGGATAAAAGGGCGTGGATTGTTCATGACCATCTCAGACCACCCCCACCGATTAGATCGTTTGTTCTAATTATATCCCATTTGTCAACGAGCCAGGTATCGTAACGGTTACATCGGCTCAATGCACTGCCTGGTTATCATATCCTGGCTATCATAGCATAAGGTGCTCTTTCATCTGACGACAGTAAGGAAATTGTTACCCGTGGTAGCTACCCGTTCTCTTTTGTTGATACCGGTTCACTGTTATACTGAAGTTGTGCCAGTTGGCAGTGGGCTGTCACGAGATTGGACACGCGATGGTTTTCATCCGTGTCATCCCTGCCAGTCAGGATCTCTGCCTCCCCAATCTCTACCTCACGCGGTGGTTGCAAACCACTTCCTCGCGCTTGCCCCTTGGCCCACTGCCTGGTTAACGGCCTCCATCAGGGGGCCGTTACAGTTTCAGGTGGGGGTGGTGGCGGCGGTGCAATTCCCTCTCGTAAGAGCCGGAGTGCCCAATAGAGTTGTGCATCAGCACAGCTCTGTTCTGCGATGCGGTCAGGTACACACGGTGCGGCATAGGCAGGATCGTTGGAGGCCGGCACAACGTGTTGGGGAGTAATCCCAACGCCATTGATAGCTTCTCCACTTGGGGTCAGCCAACGGGCGATCGTGATTCGCACGCTACTACCATCACGGAGGGTATAGATATTTTGCACCGACCCTTTGCCAAAGGTGCGTTCACCGAGCAATACGGTGTCTGGTCGTTGATCGCGTAAGGCCCCTGCTACGACTTCGGCGGCACTGGCTGAGCTACCGTTGACCAGGACAACCATCGGCATATCAAAGAGACGACGATCAGGAGCGGCGGTGATAGTACGCAACTCTTTCTGTACACCGCCACGTTCCTGTTCGTACAGAGCGACGCCATCGTAGAACCGACCCAATACCTCTTGCGCAGTTGTTAAGAAGCCGCCGGAATTGTTCCTTAGATCGAGCACAATCGCTCGTGGTCGTTGCGGACGTAATTCAGCAATTGCGTTATCCAGCAGCTCGGTAGTGGTTGCCTTAAATTCCGTGATCTGGATGTAGGCAATTCCATCGTCTAGGAGAGCACTGTTTACAGTAATGATCGGAATAGCGGCGCGCGTGATTGCCACCGTAAAGACGCGATCTTCGGCTGGCCGACGGATGGTCAGGCGGACAACGGTACCAGCCGGGCCGCGAATCAGACTGATTGCACGGGCACTGGCATCGCGATCATTCAGACCGGCAATAAGCTCGGCAAGCGGTTGATCATCAACTGCCAGAATGATGTCACCCGGCTGAAGACCGGCCTTCAGCGCAGGCGAATTGGGGATAGGGCGGTCAATCATTATCATGCCATTCTCGACGCGCAGATACGCACCTATCCCTTCATATCGTCCTTCCATCGACTCGCGATTCTGCTGTGCTTCTTCCGGTTCCTGAAAAAAGGTATAGGGATCGTCGAGGGTCGCCAGCATGCCTCGGATTGCCCCGTAGATCATGCGCTTGCGGTCGATCACTTCTGGGCGGTAGAAGTTGCCCTCAACCAGGTCCCAAACATCCCAGAAGATAGCAGCCTGTTGGCGTCGTTCACCGGGCGTAAGCAGCCGGGCATCGGCGTTAGAAACACCGCTAATAAACACATCAATTGGTGAAACGCCGACAATCCGACCGGTAACCCAACCACCGAGAAAGGCGATGGCAATCACTGCCAGCCACTGGATTATCTTGCCGATAATCATCCATACCCGTTCCATTGTCATATCTTTTCTAGGTATGAAGTGCGTATTGAAGCATAGCCAGTGCCGCTATGGGGGCAGTTTCTGCCCGTAAGATGCGTGGTCCTAACGACACTGCCTGAATACCGTGATCGCTGGCAACAGCACGTTCATGGGGATCGATACCACCCTCTGGACCAGAGTAGATTGCGATCTGGCGCAGCGATGGCTGCTGCTGCAACACAGTACGCAAATGTGTTGTGGCTTGTTCATCGAGAAGTATTGCCAGATCAACAGTATGCGCAGCGCCGATGGCTGTCAGAAAGGGTTGCGGCTGACTGACCACAGGTAACCGCCCTCGCCCCGATTGCTCGGCTGCTTCGGTGACAATGCGTTGCCAGCGGGCCAGCCGATGTGCATCAATCTGATCCCTGCTGAGCGAACGGGCGAACACGACCGGTACGATACGATGTGCCCCCAACTCAACGGCTTTCTGCAACGCCCATTCAAATCGCTCAGGACGAATCAAGGCCAGATAGAGATCAAAGATGGCCGCTGGCTCACCGCTTGCCTGACAGCGGGCAATAATCTGTCCGTGGGCTAGCCGACGATCAAGGTGAGTAATTTCGACCACTGCTGCCATTCCTTGTCCATCGAGTAATATGACCCGATCACCGGCCCGCAGACGCAAGACCCGTGCCCATTGATGAATGAGCGTCGGATCGTCGATCACGATCTGATCGGTACGCAGCCAGGCCGGGTTGACAAAGAAGCGGCGTGTGTTCGGAAGCGTGAAGGTCTCTTCTGTCATCAGCTTACAGGAAGATCGGGCCAGCGCCTGGTTCGACGCCAACCGAGGTTATCAACGCTGGTATGTCGGGAATGTATGAACGGAGGAATACTCCATTATGACTCATGATCTGGTATTCACCCAGGGTTGCCGGTAACAAGACCGCTATGCCTTGTCGCAATTCGATCACTGTCTGCTGCCAGATCAGTTGCGCTGTACCGGCAATCACTGTCAGGATTTCGAGCGAAGCCGGATCGGTGGTAGCCGTCAATTGTCCCCGAATCTGCCAGCGTTCGAGCGCGAACGATGGACATGCCACCAGAAGTTCGCGCTGCTCATCCAGGACGAGCGGGCGTAAACGGGCGGTACGAGCCGGTTCTAGGCGGCTCACCGCCAGCGCCTGTTCGATATGTAAAGGGCGAAGCTGACCGGTGCGGGCATCACGCCGGTTGTAGTCGTATAACCGGTAGGTGAGGTCCGATTTCTGCTGAATTTCAAACAACATGATACCGGCATTAATGGCGTGAATCGTACCGGCAGGAACGAAGATCAGGTCGCCGGCCTGCACCGGTTGCTCGGCCAGTAAATCTTCAACTGTCCCGTCATTGATCGCCGTTGCCAGGGTTGCTCGTTCTATGTGAGTGCGAGTGCCGAGGGTCACAGTTGCGTTTGGTTCGGCAGCCAAGATGTACCAGGCTTCGGTTTTGCCGTGGAAGCCGGTATGCGCTTCAAACGTGTGGGCGTATTCATCGTCGGGATGCACCTGCACCGAAAGTCGGTCGGCAGCGTCGATGAATTTGGCCAACAGCGGCAAATCGGCGCCGTAGCGGGCAAATGGGCGTGTGCCAACCAGGGCCGGACCATACATACGGGCCAGGTCGGCAATTGTCATACCGGCCAATGCACCATTGCTCACCCGGTTGCTATCGAAAATCAGCCAGATTTCGCCTAGTCGTTCGGGATGAGGAGGTGGCAGATCAAGCCATGACGCCAGTCGCTGACCACCCCAAAGTGGCTCGACTAGTCGCGGTTCACAGAGAATTGGGTAGAGCTGCTGCATAGCACGTATCCTCGTTGTTGATCATCCCGTTATATTCGGCGATGTACCAGTGCCACCCATTCACCTTCAACATGGCGTGCAATCGGTTGGAGGCCAACTGCGGTAAAGGCGGCTGCTACCTCTTCTTCTTTAACATCGATGATCCCACTACTAATGAGCAGACCCCCAGGCTTGAGTGCGGTTGCCAGATCGGGTGCAAGCGTGATCAGCACTCTGGCAATGAGGTTGGCCGCTATCAGATCGAACGTGGCTTGCAGGCCGTGTTCGTGCAGGGCAGGGTCTGGTTCGGGCGGGCCAAAATCACCCGAGAGCCAGTGCCCCATTGCCTGACCAACCCCAAGACTTCCTTCAGCCACAGTTACCGTATTCCCAACCCGATTGCGATCAATATTTTCCTGCGCCACTCGTACTGCAATCGGATCGTTATCGAGGGCCAGTACCCGACCGGCGCCGAGTTTAGCGGCTGCAATGGCGAGAATCCCAGAACCGGTACCGAGATCGAGCACGTCTTGCCCTGGTTGTACCAGTTGTTCGAGCAAGTTCAGGCAGAGACGGGTCGTCGGATGCAGACCGGTACCAAAAGCCATACCTGGATCGAGCAACAGTACAATATCGTCGGGTTGTGGTTGATATTCCAGCCAAGACGGTACGATGATCGTTCGTTTGCCTACCCGCATGACCGAATAAAATTGTTTCCAGGCGTTGGCCCAATCCTCTTCGGCCAGAGTACGGGTCTGGATCGGCCCCAGCGGACGAATCTGATGAACATGCCAGAGCGCATGCTCAATCTGTTGGCGCGTCTCTTCGACCTGCGCATCGAGTGGCAGATAGGTACGCAACCAAACCGGACGATGAGGATCATACTGAAACTCTGGCCCTTCGTCACCGGCGATCCAGCCCTGTTCGATCACGACTCCACCGTTGTAGCCGTAGCGAGCCAATATCTCGGCAACAGTCTCAACCGATTCTGGATCGACCTCTACCGCAATTTCAAGCCATGAGGTTGTCTGCATACCGCCGTTGCTCCCTCTTGGACATCAGCGCCTTACCGATCCCACTTCCAGCGCGTTCCCTGTGGCCCGTCTTCCAGAATCACTCCCAGTTCATTCAAGCGGTTGCGCACCAGATCGGCCAGTGCGAACTGTTTTGCTTTCCGCAATTCGCTACGTACCTCCACCAGCAAGTCGATAAACGGCGTAACTTCGGCATTGGTTGTCTGCTGTCGTGGTTGCAGACGTAAACCGAGGACACCGGCCAGTTCGCGCAAGGTCTGCTGCCCGATTGCCAGGATGTCATCAGCTAGGCCGGCATCGCGTGCGGCATTGATTGCCCGTACCAGATCGAACAGGGCTGCCAGTGCCGCCGGGCTGTTAAAGTCGTTATCCATTGCCGTTATAAAACGCTGGCGGGCAAGTGTCGCTGCCTCCTGGAGGGCAGTTACCGCCGGGCCTTCACGGATCGTACCGGTTGCCGGTGCCAGTGCTGAGAGCAGTCGTTCGAGTTTGCGCTGATTATCAGCCGCAATCTCATCGTTGTACGTTAGTGGACTGCGGTACGAACTGCTCAAGACGATGAGCCGAAAGACATCGGCATCGTAACGGCTGAGAAAATCGGCAATAGTCACGACATTACCCAGCGACTTCGACATCTTTTCGACCTGCCGGGTTTGGGGGTTGACCAGTTGCAGCATCCCATTGTGAACCCAGTAGCGGGCAAAGCATTGACCGGTCAGACTCTCACTCTGGGCAATCTCGTTTTCGTGATGGGGGAAGATCAGGTCAGTACCGCCACCATGAATATCGATCTGCGGGCCAAGATATTCCATCGCCATCGCCGAGCATTCGATATGCCATCCAGGCCGGCCTGGTCCCCATGGGCTATCCCAGGCTGGTTCACCAGGGCGGGCTGCCTTCCAGAGGGCAAAGTCAGCCGGTGATTCTTTGCGTGGATTGACTTCAAAGCGCGTACCGCTCAGCATCTCATCAAGTGAACGACCAGAGAGCTTTCCATAGTCTTCATCGCGCCGAACCCGAAAATAAACATCACCGTCGACCACGTAAGCATAGCCGCGTTCGATCAATCCCTGCACGAAGGCAATGATAGCCGGCATTGTTGTAGAGACGCGGGGATATGCCGTCGCCGGTAAGACATTCATTGCCTGCAACTGGGTCAGAAACTCGGCTGCATACTGCCCCGACAGTGTCAGTGGGTCTTGCCCCAGGGCATTGGCACGGGCGATAACCTTGTCATCAATATCGGTGAAGTTTACAATATGCCGAACCTGATACCCACGAAACTCGAGGTAGCGGCGGATAACATCGAAGACGATGGCCGACATCGCGTGACCAATATGTGCTTCATCGTAAGGGGTCACGCCACACACATACATCCGCACTACACCGGGTTCAATCGTCTCGAGTGGTTCGAGCCGACGGGTCAGAGTGTTGTAGAGTTGAATAATCATACGAACTCGCTACATTACATACGTTGCCGACGGACTGGCCTTTCAAATCCCGGCACCTTGATTATACTCTTCTTCGATAGGAGCCGAGTCATTCAAGAGTGTTTGCCAGAGTTGATCAGGTAACGCATTGTATTTTAACCGATGCTCCTCGTGGTGAACATGCGTAGCTGCTTCGAGATCGGCGATCCGCAGCTCGAGTTCCAGAATCTTATCGTGCAGGCCACGAAGCATCTCGCCCTCTGGGTCGGGCAACGGTTCGATCCGGCGCGACTGACCGGTAACCGGGTCGCGTCTGGCAACAATCCGAGCCGGTACACCCACCGCCGTTGTGTGGGGGGGGACATCTTTAACAACGACCGCACCGCCGCCGATTCGTGCCCCTTTGCCGATGGTGATGGCGCCGAGCACGATGGCCCCGACACCGATCACCACTTCATCTTCTACTGTTGGATGACGCTTGCCGGTTTGTTTACCGGTACCGCCTAACGTGACCCCCTGGTACAACATCACCCAATCACCGATCTCGGCAGTTTCTCCGATGACCACCCCCATCCCGTGGTCGATGAAAAAACCGCGCCCGATTCGGGCGCCGGGATGAATTTCGATACCGGTGAGGAAGCGACTGATCTGCGAAATCAGTCGTGGAATAAAAGGGATGTTCCGACGGTAGAGCGCATGGGCCAGGCGATGCAGAATAATGGCGTGTAAACCGGGGTAAAGCAACACCTCGGCCAGATTACGTGCCGCCGGATCATTCTTAAAAATAGCGCGAATATCGTCGCGCAAGACGCATAGTGCATGTGAAAGACCCATCGGATTACTCCGCTGAAGCGATAAATGCGAATGGCCAACGTACCGACAGACAAATGCACGAAGAACCGGGCTTGCGCAGTGGTGCGCAGACCGGTTCATGGGTAAGGAGGGGCGCCGCCACTTCAGACAGCGCCCCTAACGACAGTAACACCCGCAGAGGGGGGAGGAGAGAACAGAGAGCGATTGAGCAATAAGGTGAGAGGCCGCACCTTGCTCCCGTTGAGGGTAAGACCATTCGGTGTGGTGCAGGAGTGCACTGCGTTGCGCGGAAAGGTTATTAGTCGTCACTGGTGTCGCTCTTGGTATCACTCGTATCACCTTTGCCTGCACTGTTGCCGGTAACCGAACCACTGCTCGAGTTACGGCTATCGGTGATATACCATCCCGAACCTTTAAAGACAATGCCTGCCGGCTGAATCACCCGGCGCACCCGACCAGCCTGACCGCAGAGACAGACGGTCAGCGGCTCATCTTTAAAGCTCTGGAATTGTTCAAATTGCTTACCACAGGCATCACAGGCGTACACGTAGGTTGGCATAGCGCTGTTTCAACCTCCCTTGATCGTTGTTTGATGTATCACACACTGTATTGTACCCCAGAGTATCGGGATGCGCAATAAGAGGAATGTTAAAACCAGGAGTTTTCAGCGTTCTCAGCTTCATACCAATTCTGTTAAGAAGCACCGCTCACGTCTCATTACTGCTGAGTTTGTCGAGAACTTACAATGCTCTGCTTTCCCTCTCACCATCCCTCAGCGGAGGTTGCGGCAGGTCGGAAGTCAGCCGCTCTCAGAGCCTGATCAAAAACCCGGATTTCTTATCGGGAACGTACCGTGCGCAGCCATTGGGTGAGGGGGTCGCCCGCACCCCCAGCCCCGCTCCCGCGCTGCGGGCCTTGCGGTGGCCTCCACGTCTGTCTCAGAAATACGCTAGGAGGGACGGGGTTGAAACCGATGTTTGCCAGCAGTTCGTGAATCGTTGCCACGGCTCCCTGTCTCAGAAATACGCTAGGAGGGACGGGGTTGAAACCCGTCCCTACCAACGCGATGAAAGACAGCCGTCGCCCGCTTCTGCCGTCGTTAACCCAACCAGCCGGTTTGAAACCCGTCCCTACCAACGCGGTGAAAGACAGAGCTGCGGGTCGCCCGCACCCCCAGCCCCGCTCCCGCGCTGCGGGCCTTGCGGTGGCCTCCACGTCTGTCTCAGAAATACGCTAGGAGGGACGGG